>Ga0247844_1003206_pt1 | contig 24601 bp, 30 predicted proteins | sample LaCtaG_FD_192421 | JGI IMG/M metagenome (GOLD analysis project Ga0247844, IMG submission 192421) | Freshwater microbial communities from meromictic Lake La Cruz, Castile-La Mancha, Spain - LaCruzMarch201714.5m_1 | ecosystem: Environmental > Aquatic > Freshwater > Lake | place: Spain: Castile-La... | reverse complement strand
AATCAACTACAAATGATTTTGGCCCAACTGCAACTGGGTTTGAAAGTTTAGGCAACATGAGTGCCTCTGCACCATTCATCTACATAGCCATTCGTAGAGGCCCGATGAAAGTGCCTACGAGTGGGACGAGTGTGTTTAGTGCGCAAACTGGAACATACAGCGCAGGCGATAGTTTGAGCGTTGGTTTTCCTGCTGATATGTACATTGACGCATGGCGAACAGGAACTTTATATAAAGCAAACTATTCAAGGCTTGTTAACTTTGCGAACTCAAACTCAAGTGCATCTCAAAATTATTTAAAGACGAACACAACAGACGCTGAGGTAACAACAAGCCAAGCACCATCTTTGTATGACCTTTGGAATACAACTGCAAAAGTTGGTAGTTGGAATCAAGGTGTTTCAGAAGTTTGGTGGATGTTCAGACGTGCCCCCAGCTTCTTTGATGAGGTTTGCTATACAGGGGATGGAACAAGCAATAGAAGCATTAACCACAATCTTGGAGTTGTGCCTGAGTTGTTTATTGTCAAGCGCAGAAACGCTGGCGGGTCTGGTGATGTGAACTGGGGTGTTTACTCAAATGCACGACCATCCGCTGACTACAACCTGATTTTGAATTCAACAACTGGCTGGTACAACGCAGGAACTGGCGGTTGGTTTGGCACGGGAACTTTGTCAGCAACACTATTCCCAGCAGGAAACGCTAGTGCAAACTTTGGGAACTTGTCCGGTGGTACATATGTCGCCTACCTTTTTGCAACCTGCGCTGGTGTTTCCAAAGTAGGCTCATATGTAGGCACTCACAACACTACTGGGCCACAAACAATTGACTGTGGTTTTACATCTGGTGCAAGATTTGTAATGATAAAAATAGCGTCAAGTAGCTCTTATGGTTGGTGGGTTTTTGATACAGCTAGAGGCATTAACCCTCCTTTAACTGGTGACCCATATTTAGAATTAAATAGCACTTCTGCCGAAAACACTTTAGATATGATAAACCCAGACTCGTCAGGATTTATTGCTTACAGAGAAGCAACAAATATTCAAGGCGAAACCTACATTTATTTAGCAATTGCTTAAAGGACTTATATGCAGATTCGTTTACGATCAACTGGACAAGTCATGTACGAAAGTGAATTTCGTGCATACACAAAAGCCAATGGAGGCCCATCATGGGAGACAACAACAACCGAAGTCTTGGAGGCTTTGGGTGCTGATGTAGTCTTTGAAGGCCCACAAGCCACAGGTGGTACTGTTTACCAATACTCTCAAGCACAAGGTGTAGAGCAGATTGATGGTAAGTGGTACACCAAGTATGTGCTTGGCCCTGTCTTTACAGACACTACAGATGAGTCTGGCAATGTCACATCTGCTATTGAGCATGAGGCAGCTTACAAGGCCATGAAAGACGCAGAGCAGGCTACAAATGTACGCAATCAACGTACTCAATTACTCAGCGACAGCGACTGGACACAGATTGCCGACAGCACCGCAGATAAAACTGCATGGGCTACATACCGCCAAGCCTTGCGTGATGTACCATTACAAGCTGGATTTCCTTGGACTATTGATTGGCCAACAATTTAGTAATAGAATGTTTCAAACTGTACTGGTGCAGCACACCAGGGAATCTTAGGATTCAAAAATGGACAATGAAAACTTAGCGGTAGTACCCGCGCCGGAACAGGAAGCAACGGCTGCCCCTGAACCCGAAGTTAATACGCCGGAAGTATCGACAGAGCAGACAGACCAGCCAGCGGAAAAAACTTATACGCAAGCTGAAATTGACGCAATGATCGGTAAGCGCCTCGCAAGAGAACAGCGCAAATGGGAAAGAGATCAGGCCACAAGAGTAGCGGAGACGCAAACTTTAAGGTCTATGCCAGCGGAAGCACCGAGTGCTGACAGTTTTGTAAACCCTGAAGACTATGCGCAAGCACTGGCACTTCAGAAGGCCCAAGAACTTGTCGCCCAACGTGATGCCGCAAAGCAGCAAGCCGAGATCATGGAGGCTTATGCCGACAGTGAGGAAAAGGTCAGGGACAAATACGACGACTACGATCAGGTAGCCCGTAACCCTAACGTGCCCATCACCGAGGTAATGGCTGAAGCGATCTATGAATCTGACGTTGGCCCCGAAGTAGCTTACTACTTAGGTTCTAACGTCAAGGAAGCGGCAAGAATCGCCCGTTTAACGCCTTTCATGCAGGCCAAAGAGATTGGAAAGATTGAGGCCAGATTGGCTTCAGACCCTCCGGTCAAAAAAACTTCAAACGCGCCAGCACCGATTAGTCCGGTAACAGCACGTTCAAACGGCGCTCCGAGCCATGACACGACTGACCCAAGGTCAATCAAGTCTATGACAACCTCGCAGTGGATCGAAGCTGAACGTGCCCGCCAGATAAAAAAGTACGAAGCGCAACGCAACCGCTAATTTTTTGAAAGGACTAACATGTCTAATAGTATTCTGACGATTGACATGATCACCCGTAAGGCTCTCGAAATTCTTGAGAACAACTTGGTGATCACCCGTAACGTAAACCGCCAATATGACGACTCTTTCGCTGTTGAAGGCGCAAAGATCGGCTCTACATTGCGTATTCGTTTACCTGACCGTGCTTTGGTAACTGACGGCGCCGCCTTGCAAGTTCAAGACGACAACGAACAGTTCACCACACTGACTGTTGCTTCACAAAAGCACATTGGTGTTAACTTCACATCTGCTGAATTGACCATGCAATTGGACGACTTCGCAGAGCGTGTGTTAAAGCCTCGTATTAGCCAGTTGGCATCTTCCATTGATGCTGACGTGGCCAATGCGTACAAATCCATCGGTAACACCGTTGGCACGCCTGGCACTACGCCCTCAACTTCTTTGGTCTTGCTCCAAGCCCAACAGAAGCTAAACGAAAACGCCGCTGTGATGAACCCCCGTTACGCCACCGTTAACCCAGCTGCTAACGCTGGTTTGGTTGAAGGCATGAAGGGTTTGTTCAATCCTACAGACACCATCAGCAAGCAGTTCAAGAACGGCATGATGGGCACTGGTGTTCTCGGTTATGACGAGGTCAACATGTCTCAGTCTATCAAGCAGCACATGACTGGCTCACGCGTTGCTACTGGCAATTCTGTGACCACCACTGTGTCTACTGAAGGCGCTTCTAGCATTGCTTTGACTATCGGCTCTGGCCTGACAGTTAAACAAGGCGACGTGTTTACTGTTGGTAGTTGCTTTGCTGTAAACCCACAAACCCGTGAATCCACTGGTTCGTTGTTCCAGTTCGTTGCTTTGGCTGACGCCACTGCCACTGGCACTGCAATCGTTGTGACTGTTGCTCCTATTTACACCGCCGCCAATGCTTTGGCCACCGTTGACAGCTTCCCTGCTTCCGGTGCTGCCGTTGTGTTTGTGGGCGCTGCATCTAGCCAGTACGCTCAGAACTTGGTTTACCACAAGGATGCCATCACGTTTGCTACTGCTGACTTGTTACTCCCACAAGGTGTTGACATGGCTGCACGCGCAGTTCACAACGGTATCAGCTTGCGTGTTGTTCGTCAGTACGACATCAACAATGACCGTATGCCTTGCCGTATTGACGTTTTGTACGGTTTCAGCACAATTCGTCCACAAATGGGCTGCCGCATCTGGGGCTAATCTGATTGGGGCTTCGGCCCCTTTCGTCTTAACATCTTTTTAAGGAAATTATCATGGCATTACCTAATGGCGCAGGCGGTTACCAAGTTGGTGCAGGCAACCGTCAAGAAACTATCATGGGCGCAATGGCCGCCCCTCAGACAGCTACGGCTACTGCAACCCTAACGGCAGCGCAAATTTGCAATCAGATGTTGGTGGCTAACCCCTCCACAACTGCTGCAACATACACGCTACCTTTGGGCACGGCAATTGACGCTGCTGTTCCTAACGCTACCGTTGGCAGCACTTTTGACTTGTCAATTGTGAACATCGGCACTTCCTCTGGCGCAGTGACTTTGGCTGTTAATACTGGTGTAACTGATGGCGGCAACGCTTTGGTTGCTATCGCTGTGACAACCAGCCAACTGTTCCGCTTCCGCAAGACCGGCGACGGTACTTACGTTGTGTATCGTTTAGGCTAAATCCAATGGGGGTTTCGGCTCCCATTTTTAAAGGAAACAAAATCATGCCAAATACTATTGCTGTAGGCGTTGCGTTTGAAGACGCGCAACTTGACGGTGCAATTATGGGCAAATCTGGTGGTACTGCAGGTTTTTATGGTGCTACTCCAGTAACCAAGCCTGCAGCCAACACCGCTGCCTTAACGACAATCACGTCCACTGCACCTGGCACGCCAGACTTTGCAATTCAAGACTTGACATCTACCACCCCATTTGGTTTTGTTACCAAAGATGAGGGTAATTCAGTGTTGGCGGTAATTGCAAATTTGCAAGCCCGCGTGACACAATTGGAAACTAAACTTCAAACTCTTGGCTTGTTGTCTTAAACCAAAAGGGGGCTAATCACCCCCTTTCTATTATGAACATTACAATGATTCACCCTGTCCACGGCGCCAAAATCGCAACAATGGATTTAGAGGCTGAAGAAGATGAAAAAAATGGCTGGATTCGTTATAATTCAGACACGCCTGTTCAGGTGGCTCCCGTAAATACGTTGGAGATTAAGCGCCGCCGTAAATCGGCAGAGGAAGCAACTGAAGGAGTCTGAACATGGCAACGTATACCGCTGGCGATCAAATTAACCGCGCTTTGCGCCTGTTAGGTATATTGGCCGAGGGTGAGACGCCCTCCGCTTCCATGTCGCAAGACGCCTTAATGGCGCTCAATCAGATGATTGACAGTTGGAACACTGAGCGTTTGTCAGTGTTTTGCACAGAAGATCAAGTCTTTACTTGGCCTGCAAGTCTCATTAGCCGTACCCTTGGCCCAACAGGTGACTTTGTAGGCAACCGCCCTATTTTGCTTGACGATTCAACATACTTTAAAGCGCCAAGTGGCGTGTCGTATGGCATCAAAATGATCAATCAACAGCAGTACAACGGTATTGCTGTTAAGACTGTCACGTCTACATTTCCACAAGTTATGTGGGTAAACATGACGTTTCCTGATATTGAGATATACCTTTACCCAAGACCCACACAAAACTTAGAGTTTCATTTTGTGTCGGTGCAAGAATTAGACAGACCCGTTAATTTGTCAACGGTTTTGCACTACCCCCCAGGCTATCTGCGGGCGTTTACCTATAACTTGGCCATGGAGTTTGCCCCTGAGTTTGGCGTTGAGCCAAGCCCACAAGTGCAACGCATTGCCATGACATCTAAGCGCGATCTAAAGCGCATCAACAACCCAGATGATGTGATGGCCTTGCCTTACGCATTGGTGGCTAACCGCCAGCGTTTCAACATCTATGCCGGTAACTATTGATGAAAACGCCAATTCTTGGCTCAAGCTATGTTGCCCGCAGTATCAATGCTGCCGACAATCGCATGGTCAATTTGTTTCCAGAGGTTATACCTGAAGGCGGCAAAGAGCCTGGCTTTCTGAACCGCGCCCCGGGCTTAAAGTTTCAAAGAACTGTAGGCACTGGCCCTATCCGCGCATTGTGGGCGCACCAAATTAACGGCTCAAGTTTCTTTGTTGTCTCTGGCACTGAGGTGTACCAACTGAGCAGCTTAACTGGCACGCCAGTCAAGATTGGCGACGTGGCTGATGGCGGCCCCGTGTCGATTGCTGACAACGGCACGCAAGTGTTTTTTGCTTGCAATGGCCCAAGCTACATTTTTAACAAATCTACGCAAACATTTAAACAGATCACAGACCCAGACTTCCCAGGCGCTGTGACCGTGGGTTACTTAGATGGTTACTTTGTTTTCAACGAACCAAATAGCCAGCGTATATGGGTGACTGCGCTTTTGGATGGATCATCTGTTGATCCACTTGATTTTGCAAGCGCTGAAGGCTCTCCAGACGGCTTGGTGGCGGTCAATGTCGATCACCGCGAAGCGTGGCTCTTTGGAACTGACTCGGTTGAGGTCTGGTACAACGTGGGCGGCACAGACTTCCCGCTTCAGCGTATCCAAGGTGCGTTTAACGAAATTGGCTGTGTGGCCGCTTTCTCTATTGCCAAACTAGACAACAGTCTGTTTTGGTTAGGAACTGACGCTCGTGGCCAAGGTATTGTCTACAAAGCAAATGGCTACACTGGACAAAGGGTTTCTACCCATGCCATTGAGTACGCTATTGCACAGTACGGCAACATTTCAGACGCTTTGGCTTACACCTATCAGCAAGAAGGCCATGGCTTTTATGTTTTGACTTTCCCAAGCGCCAATGCGACTTGGGTGTACGACGCTGCCACACAGGCTTGGCATGAACGTGCAGGGTTGGTCAATGGTCAGTTTACGCGCCACCGTTCTAATTGTCAGTGCAACTTTAATGGCAATACCGTTGTTGGCGACTTTGAAAACGGCAACATTTACACTTTTGATTTAGATGTCTACGCAGATAACGGGCAAGAACAAAAATGGCTGCGTTCATGGCGTGCCCTGCCTACTGGCCAAAACAATCTAAAGCGCACCGCCCACCACAGCCTGCAATTAGACGCTGAGACTGGCGTGGGCTTAAATGGTCTAACTATTGGTGAAAACGTCTACTTAACAACAGAAGCTGGCGAACCGTTAATCACTGAAAGCAACGAGTTTATTTTGTCGTCCATTGGCGCAATTCCAATTGAGCCACCGCAAGCCATGCTTCGTTGGTCAGATGATGGTGGTCATACATGGTCAAATGAGCATTGGACATCTATGGGGCGAATTGGCGAGTATGGCCACCGCACCATCTGGCGTCGCCTTGGTATGACTTTAAAACTGCGCGACAGGGTTTATGAGGTGTCAGGTACTGATCCCGTTAAGATAGCCATCGTAGGCGCAGAATTACAGGCAAGCCCGACAAATGCTTAATACCACCCAAATCCCTGCCCCTCGCGTGCCGTTAATAGACGAGCGCACGGGCACGATTTCGCGTGAATGGTTTCGTTTTTTAAACAATTTGTATACTATTTTGGGTGGTGGCAACGGTATTATTGACCCAACCAACGGCGGTACAGGTACAAACGCCATTCCTACAGATGGCCAATTGCTGATTGGCGACACAGGAAAATACAAACTAAATACGCTGACGCAAGGCAATGGGATTAACGTCACCAATGGTGCAGGCTCAATTACAGTTAATGTGGCAAACACTGGCGTGACCGCAGGCACTTATGGCACTGCGTCTAGCGTGCCAACTTACGCAGTCAACGCGCAAGGGCAATTGACCAGTTCGGTCAACACGCCAATTGCAATTAACGCCAACCAGATCACGGCTGGTACAATTAACTCGGCGCGTATATCTGGGTCATATACAGGCATCACAGGTGTCGGCACATTGACCGTAGGTACTTGGAACGCCACAGCAATAGCAGTAGCAAACGGCGGAACAGGCGCAACGACTACCGCAAACGCAAGGACTAACCTTGGTTTGGGCACTATGGCCACCCAAAACACAGGCGCTTCGGGTACATTTACCACTACAGATTTAAAGACCGTTACCGTGGTAAACGGTATTATCACAAGCATTGTTTAAGGAACGAAAATGACCGTCAACATTTCCCTATTTGCAGGAGCTGGCGCACAGTTCTTTGATAACAATGGCGTGCCTTTAGTGGGTGGTTTGCTTTACACCTATACCGCTGGAACAACATCTGCTGAAGCAACTTATACATCAGCAACTGGATTGTCTGCGCACGCGAACCCAATTGTGTTGGATGCTGGTGGCCGTGTGCCAGAAGAAATTTGGTTAACTGCACAAACAAACTATAAATTTGTTTTAGAAGACGAAAACAATATTTTGATTGGTTCTTGGGACAACATCCCAGGCATTAGTAGCGCTGACACCTTAGCCGCTAATTTGGCTAACCAATCTAACATTGCTTTAGGTGATGCTTTAATTGGTTTTAAGCAAACTTACTCGTTGGGAATTATGCCTGGCGCTGTTGGCAAGACTTTAAACAACAAGATGCAAGACTTGGTGTCTGTCAAAGACTTTGGCGCGGTGGGTGACGGTATAGCAGATGACACGGCAGCTATTCAAGCTGGTATTAACTTAGCGTGCCAATATGGTGGGAATGTTTATTTGCCCGCTGGTACTTATAAGATTTCAGCTGCGCTAGTGTTCACAATGAATAGCAGTTTAATAGACCCTGTTAAGCGCCCATCTATGTCTGGCGACGGTATGGCGGCCACCACAATCTACCAAACGGCCAACGCCAATGGTATTGAAATTATTGGCCATGACCCACAACCAGCTGGTTACTGCCTGTTCCAAGACTTTACGCTTTACGGCTACCAAAAGAATAAATTGGGCATGGCCCTTAAAGACATTGCGTTTGTCACAATCAACAACGTCTACCTTGCAGGCTGGTCAACCGGCTTGTACGGCGCTAACGTCTTGTCGTCCACGTTTAATGACTTGGTGATCCGCTTTAATGATGGTGGTTTTTACTTTGAGCCAAACGCCGCATTTGGGTTTGTGTCTGAACCAAACGCCATCATCATGTCCAACTGTACTGTTGGCAACAACGATTCTTACGGCGGTAAGGTCATTGGCGCAGGCACGTTTAATTACACTGGCGGCTCTATTGAGGCTAATGGTTTTGGCACTGACTTGTCTAGTGGTAAGTGGGGTTTGGCAATTGTTGATGCGGGTGGAAAACTTGCCCAACAATCTGCTTGCGCATTTAACATCAGTGGCGTTTATTTTGAAGGCAACGGCGGTCAAGCGCAGTTTCAAGTGCAGCAGACGGTTTCACGCCCTGGCATCACTGGCGTTGTAAACGCTTGTAGTTTCAATGCTTTGGGCGCAAGCTATCCTCAACAACAAGTTTATTTAGCCGCATCAAACTCCTCCTTTGCATTTCCTATCACGTTTAATGGTTGTGGATGGGCTGGCTTGTCTGGTTACACAGCAAATGCAGGCCGTCCCACAATCAACAACGTGTCAAACGCATTTAAATTGGCTTTGGTAGGTTGTGACTTTTACAGCGCTGTTGACCAATACAAACAAGGCGCGTCTAACAGATTTGAAGACCCAGTAGAAGCAGCTGCGTATCTTGATTTGGCCGGCAACCCAATTAGCGGTGGTGGTGGGGCAGGCACTTTGCAAGCTGTTTTGACCGCTGGCAACATTTCTAGCCTTAATGGTATTTTCAATCAAACAATTGCATTGACCAATGGTATCGGCATAGGTGGTGCTACCGCTGGTGGCCCATCAGGCATCTCTGCGTATGACGGCACTTTGTATTTGACACCTAATGGTTTGGCTGCTAATCCTTTTGCCATTGACTTTAACGGTGCAAACGTCCAACCTAGCGTTGACAGTTCAGCTGCTAACGCTTTGGTCTTGGGCGGTGCAGCACGCCGTTGGAATGGTTTTTATTTAAACAATGCGTTTAATTGGAATGGGTATGCAATCCCTGCACCTACAGGCAGTACAACATTGTTTTTGCGTAACGATGGTGTGTGGTCAGCAGCCACAGGCACTGGCGGCGGTACGGTTACTAGTATTACGGCAGGCACAGGTTTAAATGGTGGCACGATCACAACGTCTGGCACGATTAGTCTTAACAACACCGCTGTGACCGCTGGATCATACACAAGCGCAAACATCACTGTTGACGCGCAAGGCCGTGTTACTGCGGCGGCTAACGGCACGGGCGGCACAACGCCAACATTGGCGCAAGTAACGGCGGCGGGCAACATCACTACGCTTAATGGCGTGTTTGGACAGACTGCGGCTGGTAACGGTATTGGTGTAGGCGGCGCGGCCCCAGGCGGCCCTATGGGTGTTGCCACCTATGACGGCACAATGTATCTGACCAACAACGGCACGGCAGCTACCCCTCGCGCAATTGATTTTAATTTAGCAAACTTTCAGCCTAGTGCAGACTCAGGCGCAGCCAATGCTTTAATTTTAGGTGGTGCAGCACGTCGTTGGAACGGTTTCTATTTGAGCAACACGTTTACATGGAACGGTTACGGTATTGTCCAACCAACAGGCGACACCACTAAGTTCTTGCGTAACGATGGCACTTGGGCTGTTCCTGCATCGTCTTCTGGTGGCGTGTCTAGCTTTAACACCCGTACTGGCGCAGTGTCTTTGCTTAGTTCAGACGTAACAAGCGCGTTGACCTACACGCCAGCTAGTTTGTCATCTGCAAACACATTTACGGCCAATCAGGTTTTAAATGGCGTGACTGTTGGTGCGGTGTCAGCAATCTCAACCGTAGCGTCTGCTGGCGCTCAGTTGAACTTGTCTAACAGCACCTTTACTGTTGGTTTGTTTACTGCTGGCGCAACTTATTCATTCTTGCCTGCGGTTAACAATAGCGTCAACTTGGGTGCGGCTTCATTTGCGTGGACTGCGTTTTATTTAGCTGGCCAGTTTGTCTGGAATAGCTACGCAATTTCTGCCCCATCAGGTAGCACATCGACTTTCTTGCGCAATGACGGCACATGGGCTGCACCAGTATTCAGTGGTGTGACTAGCTTCAACACCCGCACGGGTGTTGTCACTTTGTCTAGCGGTGATGTTACAGGTGCATTAGGGTTTACCCCATACCAAACAGGCGGCGCCTTGGGCACACCGTCGTCTGGTAACTTGACCAACTGTACATTCCCAACGCTTAACCAAAACACAACTGGTACAGCATCAGGTTTGTCCGGTGGTACGCTGACAACTAGTAGCTTTACCCTGTCGTCATCAAACAACTTGATGGCGTTTGCGGCAAGTGGTGGTAATGGCTTCTTTATCAACAGCTCAGGCGCTGCGGTTGCCCCTGGCACTGACAACGTCATGTCGCTTGGCACTTCTGGCTTCCGCTGGACAACCGTTTACGCCACAACGGGCACGATTAACACGTCGGATGCAAACGAGAAAGAGCAGATTGCTGACCTAACTGCCGCCGAATTGGCCGTAGCTAAACGCATCAAAGGCTTGTTTAAGACCTTTAAATTTAAAGATGCTGTGGTTGCCAAGGGTAATGGCGCCCGAATCCACGTTGGTGTTATAGCGCAAGACGTGCAAGCGGCCTTTGCTGCTGAAGGTTTAGACGCTAACCGCTATGGCATTTTCTGCTCGGACGACGTAGACGGCGTAACGGTTCTTGGTGTACGCTACGAAGAATTGTTGGCCTTTGTGATTGCCGCCCTATGATCAACCACCATTTTAGTGCAGGGGTTTACGCCAAAGAAACGCTGATACCAGCGGGGCATGTGCTTGTTCAGCATAAGCACAAGTTTAGCCATTTGTCTATTTTGGCCAGTGGCTCAATTGAGTTAATGGTTGACGGTGAGCGCAAGATTATTCACGCACCAGCCTGTTTGACTATTGAAGCTGACAAGCATCATGGCGTAAAATCGCTTACAGATGTTGTGTGGTATTGCATTCATGCGACTGACTGCACTGACACAGATGAGATTGACGAAGTTTTAATTGTGCCAAGCGATGACGCCAAGGTGCAAGAATTGGCCAAGTGCCTACAGGAGAACTAATATGCCATGGACGGCCCTAGCAATTGGCGGTAGCGCCTTACTCGGTGCAAGCGCATCTAAAAGTGCTGCTAAAACACAAGCCGCCTCAACAGATCGTGCAGGCGAAATCCAACGTCAAATGTTTGAGGAGCAAAACAGGCTTCAAGAACCATTTCGTCAAGGTGGCATGGCCGCCCAAAATAGACTTCTGACTTACTTTGGTTTGCCTGGCGGTACAGAAGGCACTGATTATGGTAAGTATGCTAGAGATTTTGGCATGTCTGACTTCACCACAGACCCAGGCTATGGGTTTCGTTTATCTGAAGGCCAAAAGGCTTTGGATCGTCAAGCAGCCGCCCGTGGTGGTTTGATTTCTGGTGGGGCTTTAAAAGCAGCACAACGTTACGGCCAAGAAATGGGTTCGCAAGAATTTACAAATGCGTTTAACCGCTACCAAACCAATCGTGCTAACCAGTTGCAACCCTTGCAAAGTTTGATGGGTGCTGGCCAAACTGCGGCTAACACAATGGGCAATGTCGCAGCCAACTACGGCACTAACGCAGGCAACTTGCTAACTAGCGGGGGTGCAGCCCGTGCATCTGGTTATGTTGGTGGCGCTAATGCATTGACAAGTGGTTTAGGTCAATATATGAACTACACGCAAAGTCAAAATTTACTTAACCGTTTGTTGCCACAATCAACTAGCCCAAGCAATGCGCAGTTGGCTGAAATGTATAATTTTAACGTGGGGTAAACCATGGCCATTGATCCAAACATTGCTCTTGGTGTCCGCAGCGTTGAGTTCCAAAACCCTTTGGCCCAATATGGCCAGATTGCCGCCATTCAGAATGCACAAAATCAAAACGCATTGGCACAGTTCCAGCTTGGCAGTGCCCGTCGTCAGGAAGAAGTGCAAAACGCTTTGTCTGATGCTTACCAAAGATCAATTAACCCTGATACTGGTCAGCTAGATCAAAAAATGTTAATTAGCAATGTTGCAAGGTCTAGAGCTGCAAGTATGTTGCCAGAAATTCAAAGCAAATTGCTTGAGTCGCAAACTAAGCAGGCCACGCTAGACAAGACTACGCAAGAGACTGAGGCTGGTAAATTTAAGCTAACTCAAGACAAACTCAATTATGGATTGAAGTCTTTGGGTGATTCACCAACACCGCAAGATGCTATTAAAAAACTTAATGAAGGCGTTACAAAAGGTTATTTTGATCTTTCTACTGCAACCGCAGAAGCACAGAAACTTCAAAGCATGACGCCTGAACAATATAAAGAATACCGAATTGAAAAAGTTTTGGGTCTTGTGGACGCCAAAGACAAACTTGGTTTTATGTTGCCAAAAACACGCGATCGGGACATTGGTGGTCAAATTCAAACCATCCAAGACAATCCAAGATTGCCAGGTTACGGTATGCCAATTGCTGGCGGTGCTGTGTCTAAAACCCAAACCTTTGCCGATCTTACTGCCGCAAGACAAGCGGCAACTTCTGCTGGCCAACTTAATTTGGCACAACAAAAATTTGCATGGGAACAAGCCAACCCTGGCTTTGAACTTAAAGAAGCTGAAGACGGCTCAATTGTGGGTGTCAACAAGCGCACCCTGCAAGCCTTTCCTGTTACGGTGGGTGGCGCTGCGCCAGCTGCCGCACCAATGGCTGGTGCTGGTATGCCAAGCGCTCGCGCTCCTGCGCCTGCCGTTCAAGCTATTCCTGGCATGACAAGCGTGTTAGATCAACAAGCGCCAGCAGCAGCCCCTGCGGCTGGTACGCCATTGCGCGGCAAAGGCACGGCGTTGACCGAAACTCAAAGCAATGCAACAGCATTTGGCATGCGAATGAAAGAAGCCAATTCAATTTTGACTACTTTAGAACAAGCTGGAGTTAAAAATACTGGATTGATTAGTGGTGTCACTGGTAGTATTGTGGGAGTAGTTCCATTGATTGGCGACAAGCTAACAGGCATGACTGAATCTGTATTTAATGTTTTGCCTCAAATTATGGGCGGTTTAAGCCCAGAGCAACAACAAGTTGCACAAGCTAGGCTTAACTTTATTACCGCTAATTTGCGTAAAGAATCTGGCGCAACTATTTTGCCAGCTGAATTTATTACAGAAGAAAAGAAATATTTTCCCAAGCCTGGTGATGATGCAACTGTTATTGCACAAAAACAAAAAGCTAGAAACCTTGCACTTAAAGCAATGGAAATCCAAGCTGGCCCTGGCGCTAAAAACATTCAGCAATACCAAACTGGCGTTGCAGGCGGTGGTGGTGACGGCGTTGGTGGCATACCGAATGCAACGGCAACCAATCCATTAGGTTTGGTAATACCTGGAGGCAGATAATGGCCACACTTGCCGAGTTCCGCGCACAGTATCCACAATATGATGCCGTGCCAGACCTTACTCTGGCCGACTCATTGCATGAAAAATTCTATTCAAAGATTCCAAAAATAGAGTTCTACAAAACCATTGGTTTGGGCACAGCTGCGGCAATACCTGGCGCTGAAGGCGTGATAACCGGCAAAGCTGCGCCAACAGTGCCGTTGCGTGACCGCATCATGGGCGTGATTGAAACGCCATTGGCGCTTGGTGCAACTTTAGGTGGCGCTGCAATTGCACCGTTTGTTGGTATTGCAGGCACTTTGGCCAGTGGCAAATACGGCACGCAAGAAGGCATTCGCGCAGGCGAAGAGGCTATGAAGGCTGTGCAGTACCAACCGCGCACACAGACGGCTAGAGAGGCTTTAAGCGCTGTTGGCGAGTTTTTGCAACCAGTTACTAGCGCTTTGCCACCAACATTAGGTGCAACTGGTGCAACTCTTAACGCTTTGGCGCCTGCTGTTGCAACGCAAGCCAATGTGCTTGCCCGTCCTATTGTAAGACAAGTAGCAGCGCCAGTTCAAAATGCGTTGGCCAACGTGATGACACGCGAACAACAGCCTGCTATGGTTGGCATGGGCGCTGCCACCACTGATGAAGCCTTAAGGCGCCAAGAGCGTTTAAGCCGTCTTAACATTCCTGCGACAGCTGGCGAGCGCACCAAGAACTTGGCACAACAGCAATTTGAAGCAGAAGTTGGGCGCGGTGTAGTAACTGGCATTTCAGAAGATGCCAAAACTACATTAGCTGAACAAATGCGTGCATTTAAAGCAAACCAACAAAAAGCAATTGTGCAAAATTTTGAGCGCATGACTAATGAAATTGGCGCTGAAGTGGCTGATCCAACCCAAATGCGTGCTGTTGGCAAGATTGTTGACAAAGCGCTTAATGATGAGTACACCAAAAAATATGACATATATAAATCGTTGTATGCACAAGCAGACAACGCTGGTGAGACTTTGCAACAAGTTCCATATCAAAAGTTACTTGATTACATCAACACAAAAACACCAACAGCTAGAGGCAAACTTGATCCTATTTTAGATTCGGTGGCTGAATCATTGGCAATGAATGATCCTGGCAAAACTGGCACTATTACGGTTCGGGCATTAGAAGATATTTACCAACAAATTGGTAAAGTTAAAGGTTCTGCAAGCGCACCAGAAATGAAGTTGCTTATTACCCAAATGGGTGAGGGTGCTGGGGGTGAGTTATATCAAAAAGCAAGAGCAGCTAGAGCGCAGTTGGCTAAAGAGTTTGATGATGTTTATCGCGTTGACAAATTACTTGGAACAAAGGCCGGTTACGCTGACCGCCAAGTAGCGCTTGATGACGTGTTTAAGTATGTGGTGCTTGACGGCTCATTAGAAGAAATGCGCACAGTCACAAAGTTGCTTAAAAAAGGCGGCAAAGAGGGTGAACAGGCTTATGCAGAATTAAAAGGCCAAACTATTCAGCACATGAAAGATATGTTGATCAAAAGCGATCAACCGTCTTTTAGAAACCTTAACACTCTTGTCAATCAACTTGATGCCGAAGACAAACTGGTTTACATGTTTGGCAAAAAAGGGCGCGATGAAATCATGGATTTGCGTGATGCCGTCAAAGATGTATTGGTCAAAGAGCCTGGCGCCGTAAATTACAGCAACACTTCTGGTGCTGTTTTGCGTGGGCTTGAGGCTTTGCAATCATTAAGGTTTCCAGGCGCCAAACCAGCTGCTGAAGCTGTTCGCACCATGGAAGTTAAAGGCAAAGTAAAAGAAGCGCTTAAACAACCAAACGCCATGGCGCCTGCCAACAAAAACGCATTGGCTAACGAACCTTTCCGCATGGAAATTCGTGGAACAGGTAAAAAGTGATGGACATCCAAATTTTATTCAACATTGCGGTCAGTATTGCTGGGTTTCTTGGCGGCTGGGTGTTGAATAACATTTACCGTTCACTTGAGCGTTTAGACACTGACGTGCGGGCGATGCCTTTGAACTACGTCACCCGCGATGATTACCGTGCTGACATGCGTGACATCAAAGACATGCTTGGCAAAATCTTTGACAAACTTGACTCTAAGGTAGACAAATGAGAGATTGGGCCGAAGCGTTTATTGTTGCGGCCTTTCTAACCATCTTTGTTGTTTGGGGTACTTTTACTATCGTATGGATTTGGGGATAAAATGGAGCTTGAGTATTACACCAAAATTATTGGCGCAATAACTGCCTCAACTGCCATGATTGGTGGTGGTTATACGCTTGCTGATAAGTTTGGTGTGTTCCATAAAGACATTCTTAAATGGGCGCCAGAACACTTTGAAATATCTGATGCGCCTGCAAACGGCGAATTCAAGGTTGTAGTGGCTCGTCAAAAAATTAGAGATAACTGCGAAGTTACGTCATTTAAGATAGAGGTGCGAGATTCTGAATTGGTTGTACACCCAGCCAAGCCTAGCATTGCAACGTTTTCAGGCCCAGCCAGCGACACAGTGGATAAGTTTGGGTACAAATTTAAACTAGACACTACCGCGCAAGTAACGCCCGGCGTTGCTACGTTGATGGCGCACATCAAATACAAGTGCCCAAAAGGTGAAGTTATTGTAAATTATCCGTCGCACAAAAACCTAATGTTTACGATAAAGGATTAAATATGTTTGAAGTTTTATCTGGGGGCTTGCTAGGCTCCATCTTTGGCGGCATCTTTCGTATGGCCCCAGAGGTTTTAAAGTGGCTTGATAAGAAAAATGAACGGGCACATGAACTTAATATGTTTAAGTTTCAATGCGACTTGGAAGCCCAACGTGGTCAACAGAAATTAGCTGAAATAGGTGCGGTCAGAGAAGCTGCAGTAGATATAGGCGTTATGAATGCCTTTCAATCGGCCATAGAACAGCAGGCAACGATGGTAAAGGCAGCGGGTGGATGGGTAGCCTCACTTTCTGCTTCTGTGCGTCCTGTGGTCACTTATTGGGTTTTATTTGTTTGGTCATTTATCCATGTGTGGTTTGCATACAACGCTTGGTTAAATGGTGCGCCAGCAATAGAAGTCTTTAAAACAATGATGACACCAGACTTTTCTGCTTTACTCTCAGGAACAATTAACTATTGGTTTCTTGACCGTACATTGTCTAAGCGTGGGTTATGAACTTAGAACTGGCAGCATCCCTTTGTCGCCAGTTTGAGGGGTTTAGGTCTAAGCCTTACCTTTGCCCTGCAAATGTTGCAACCATTGGTTATGGCTCAACTTACTATTCTGACGGGCGCAAGGTGACCTTAGAAGACGCCCCTATGGATGAGTCTACAGCAAGAGCGTTACTGATGATGGAGTTACATCACACATATTTGCCCGGTGTTATTAGAAATTGTCCTATTCTTTTGACAGATGAACGCAAGTGCAACGCGGCCGTGGATTTTGTTTACAACCTCGGCATTGGCAGACTCCAAACATCTACTTTAAAGCGCAAAATTAACGCCCAAGATTGGGAAGGCGCAAAAGAGCAATTGATGCTTTGGAACAAAGGCGGAGGTAAAGTTTTGTTAGGACTGACAAAACGCAGACAAGCCGAGTGCGCTTTGTTAAATTAAACTGTCATAAATCTTGTTTAAGGTGTTGAAATGGCTAACATTCCTACACCACACGACGCCGCATACTTTGCACAAAGTGTTAAAAAGTGGCAACAAGTGCTAAGTCTTGGCGACTGGCGCATTGAGAAAGGCATCAAGCCCGCAAAGGCTGCCATGGCCTCTGTTGAGTTTAATGATGCAGCAAGACTTGCAACGTACCGTTTGGGTGACTTTGGTGCAGAAAAGATTACCCCAGAATCTTTAGATCAGACAGCTTTGCATGAGCTGCTTCATGTATTCCTACACGATCTTATGACTGTGGCTCAAGACCCTAAATCATCTCAAGATGAGATAGAGATGCAAGAGCATAGAGTCATCAATCTTTTAGAAAAATTACTCTCAAAGGATTCCAATGGGCAGTCATAATGAAACTTGTACAGATACCGAGTTCATCCAGTTATGGGGTCAACTTCAGTCAGCCACAAAAATATCTGAACATCTTGGAATTAGCATCCGAGCAGTTCACTTACGAAGAAGGTATATAGAAAAAGAATACAAAATGTCACTTAATTCAAGTGACCATCGTGGTGTTTATTACGATAAAAACAGACCCAAGTCTTTTTCTCCTTTAAAACAAGTTGAACTTGGAATGCTAGATGGATGTGTGATTGTGTTCTCTGATGCTCACTTCATACCTGGCCAACGCACAACAGCGTTTAAAGGGCTTTTATGGGCCATCCAAGAACTTAAACCCAAGGCGGTGATATGTAACGGGGATGCGTTTGACGGTGCGTCTATATCACGCCACGATGTAACTGACCAACCTCAAACTTCTGTTGTTCAAGAATTAAAAGCCTGCCAGGGTGCATTAGGCGAAATTGAGGAAACCGCTAAAGCAGCAAGGCACAATGTAAAGCTACTGTTTACATGGGGAAACCATGACGTTAGATTTGGTAATAGGCTTGCTCAACACGCGCCACAGTTTAAAGATGTTGTCGGTTTTAAGTTGACAGACCATATCCCAGATTGGGACTTCTGTTGGGCAGTATGGCCTACTGAGAACGTCATCGTTAAACATCGCTACAAGGGTGGGATTCACGCCACACACAACAATACTGTGAATGCGGGTGTGTCAATCGTTACTGGGCACTTGCATTCCTTGAAAGTCACCCCGTTTAGTGACTATAACGGAGTTCGGTATGGTATTGATACCGGAACATTGGCTGAGACTGATGGCCCACAATTCACCTATGCGGAATTAAACCCTAACAATCACAGGTCAGGATTTGCGGTACTAAACTTTTTTAATGGTGAACTGTTATGGCCAGAAATAGTGGCTAAACAATCAGAAAATCACATCCAGTTCAGAGGGAACGTCATAGACGTTTCAGCGTTTTGAGTGGGCCGTTAATCATTATCACGGGGTTGATCTACGCATACATTGCGGCAGAACAACTGTTTAAAGGAAACCCGTATATGGCAGTGGTATATATCGGCTATGCAATAGGAAATGTGGGGCTTTACTTGATGGCCAAGTAAGCCCCTTTGTATCTTATAAGTTACAGTTCTTCGTCAGAAGTTAAACCTACAGGTGTCATTTCTTCTTCTTCTGTTTCTTCATCTTCAAAATCAAGTGGGTCAATTGCTTCATATTCAACTGCCCAGCCGTGTTCTTCTTGAAAATCAATAAAAGATTTGATGATTTCAATTTTGTCGAAATCCCACGTCTCGATTGTAATTTTCTCATTTTCAATGTAGCCAATGTTCATTTCAAATTTCATGGTGTTCCCCTTACGCAACCGATTGTTGCAATGAAATCGTAGGCTCTTTTTGTGACAAAGAAAAGGCTTTCCATTCCCTTTCATTTCTGCCTGAATTTGACTTAACGGTGTTACCCGTAAGTTCTATAAGGCCAATCACTTTCATTTCGTTTAACCGTCTGGCCACTTGGTTGCCATCAAGGTTTGTATGGTGTGCAATACCATCTTTGCCTAATGCACCGTGCATGAGTAAGCAATCCAAGATAACTTGGTGATGTGCTGCGATAACGGGTTTGATTAACTCTGCTGCCTCAAACGATGTAAGAGGATCATTTGCCTTGACTCTTGGGAAATCGGGCATGGCAAAAATTTGTCTAAATGCTTCTTTATAGTCCATGATTACTCCTAAAAGGTGGGGGTACTAACTGCTCGTCTGCAAGCTAGGAATTTCCTTTGCACAGCTTTCCCCCCGTTGTTTAAAATGGGATGTCTTCGTCTTTTGATGAATCTTGATAACCATCTTTGGCTTTGGGTGTGTTTAAGTAAGCCCAGCCGTTCCAACCGCCGTCAAGAAGTGGGATGCTATCAAGTTTAAGCATTGGCCCATTCTTTGTCTCAATGACCGATCCGATGGTTTGGTAACGGGATTTTTCTTGACCCTCTTTGTTTTTGTATTTACCTGAAACAATCGTAATTTCGTATAGTTTAGACATTTTTAATTTCCATAAGTTGAGCAATTTTAAGATCAAGTTCATTTAAGAATTTGACGATTTCATCTTCCATTAGTCTGATATACATATTGTCCCTTGGGACACGTCTAACAAACAATTGAAGCTCTGGGGGTAGACGATTGTCAAAAGACACAAAGTCACAATAACTACGGTCTGTGCAAGCCATTTGGAATTGCATTTGCGTGTTGTACTTGCCTGGCACGGTCTGACTCAGCAAAGTCTCAATGTGCGTGGCAGTATTAGGGCATTTTATTTCTAGCAAGCCATCATCACTAACCAAGCCATCAGGAGAGGCGCCGGCCATAATGATTGTTGGATGGGGTATAAACCCAACCTCATCTACTAGAACATCGTGCAAAGCCTCATAAGCAGCTCTAGCAAGTGGTTCTGTGTCTGTGCCGTGTTGCATAGCAGCATTGGTAAAACTTTCCCCTTTCTGGCCTGTTAAGCGCTCACACACCAATTGAGCCATGTAGTTTTCTCTGCTTGTTGAATAGCCTGTTTTGGTCTTGGCAAGCACATCAGCCACACGGGATGCGGTGACTTTGCCAATTCGTACTGCAAACCATTCGTCTGTGCCTTGTTCAATCATGATTTCTCTCCTTTATGTCATAAAACCAATCATCACCAGCAGACCATTTGCGAGTCCCGTCAACTGTCCACATAGACTTAGCGGCCTGAAAGTCAGGAAACTTTGTCTCAGCAGGGATAAGACTTTGGTCATACCACAAGCATCGATTGTTTGGCTGGCAAGCAAACTGGCCATTGTCCAAAGCAATCCAGTTAAAAGATTTGTGTTCCTCGGCCTGCTCAGTAAACCCTGTGTCTACATCCATGCCATCAGCACAAAAATCCACGGTAAACAAATAGCGCCCAAAGTGCCATTCTTTGTCTTTGCCTAAGAACTTAATCCCAAGGTTACGCAAGCCAATCTTTTCGATGATGGTGAAGCGATAACCCATGCAATCCCAAAGCTGCAATGTATCAACTGGCAGATCACCATGTTCTAAATGCCAAACATAAGCATGGATAGGCAGTTTGTCGTACAAAGCGCCATACGCCGGCAGTAGTGATTCAATGCGAAACACTTGGCCACGCAATGCTTTTAAACTTACCCAGACCGCAGGCTCATACTCGCCATGACCTTTTTGAAAGTTGTAAAGAAACTCTTTACGAACAAAACATTTAAGGGGCGGAAGTGATGCCACGATGTAACTCATGACAACTTAGCCTTTGCTTCGTCTTTAGCTGCAATGACTTTGATCTGCCAAGCCTTGTCACCATCACAAGCGGCATAAGCTATTTTGTAGGCCAACTTCAGTTCGTCTTGTGTGGCGGCATTGTGGATGGCCAAGAACAAGTCTGTCATTGTGTTTGGGTCAATGGTTGACTCAGGTTCTTCACCTTGCGGAAGATCATCACCGGCATAAATGTATAACCCAAGGCCATGCAAGCTAAGTGTTTTGGTCATGCAACGCATGATTGATGTGTTAACTTGAAAAGCATCAGGGTTCACAATAGCTTTGTTGCGGTGATCCATCACAGGCAGCTGGCAAGTCATTGGCTTATCAAACATGGTGACTGTGACCCAGACCATTGCTGTGCCGTTGATGTCCATAAAACATTTGTCACCAAACATTTCTACTTTGAACGTGGCTTTAGGGTCAGCTTTGAGTGCTTCAGCCCATGCCCAAGCCCATGACAAGTAAGTTAGATTGGCTTTTTTTTCTGTGTGATCGTTAACGTTCAGCGTCAAAAGATGTGCAACTGTCATGGTTCAATCCTTTCAATGTTTTTAGCAATTAGCCATTTATTACCAAGTCTGCGAACACAGCGCACCCACTGGCGCTGATATGAACGTATAACTTCAGGCGGTGCGTCATATTGTGAAAATATACGTCTTACTTGTTTGAGGTAACGTGTGTTCATTAGCCCCTCCATGCGAGTAATACGCCAATACCGCCAAAGATGACGATGGCTAAAAAACATTCAACAAGTGTTTGAATAATCTTAGATTTCATTTTTTTCTTTCAGCATACGAGCGTGGTGAATCTTGGCTTCAGACACAATGTGTTCGAATTCGGATAAAGGCAGATCACAAGAAATGTCATCACCGTTTAAGTTGTAGACAGACACATCATAGATTTCTGCCGTGTTGTGGTCATGGGGCATATTGTTTTCTGGGGGGTAGTAGTCATAACCAACTTTGACTTTTTCAATGGTTATGCAATTGTCGTAAGAGACAAATTCATCAAAGTAATATTGGAGTTTGTAGTCAATCATCTTTACCTTTCTAAATAGACCCCAAAATTAGGGCGTGGATGGACTATAACGCACCTTATATAACCAAGTCAACCGTGGGGTTATTAGGTGGCTAATATATAATTTCCGCATGGACAAAAATAAATTTATTGCACTAGCAGGCTCACAGAGTGAGCTAGGCAAATTATTGGGCATTAGCCAAGCAGCTATTTCTCAATGGAAAACTGTTCCACAAGCAAGAATTTGGCAATTAAAGTTGTTGCGTCCTGATTGGTTTTTAGAGTAAGATTATGCAAACACTTGGCGGTGTTAATGTAGTAGGGTTACACATGAAGTCTGCTGGTTACTACGCCAGTCCGCCAACATCCGCAAGGGTGAGACTTCAGGTGTAGCCCTTTTTTTTGGGCTTTTATGAGAATTAAAAATTGGACAAAGTTTCAGCACTTTAAGGATAGGCGGCCTCCTTGGGTAAAGCTGTATCGTGACATTCTTGATGACCTTGAATGGCATGAATTAGACCCATTAGCCGCCAAAGTGCTAGTCATGCTTTGGTTGATAGCCAGCGAGAACGATGGGCGCATTCCTGACAACAAAACTCTTGCTTTTCGTCTTAGATTGACAGAACTGAAAACAAAAGAAATCATTATCAAGTTGTCTCATTGGTTGGAACACGACGATATCAATGCGATATCAGAGCAATATCAAAGTGATAGACCAGAGAGAGAGACAGAGACAGAGACAAAGAAAGAGACAAAGAGAGAGATAGCAACTATCGTTGCTTGCCCTCAAGATGTTGATCAGCAAATTTGGGACGATTGGAAACAGTTACGCAAAGCCAAGAAAGCCCCCGTTACAGAAACCGTGGTAAACAGCGCACGAAAAGAAGCCGCTAAAGCAAACATGGCGTTCAGCGACTTCCTGAGTGTTTGGTGCGCTAGAGGGTCACAAGGTTTACAAGCTGAATGGCTTAAACCTGATGAACGAAATCTAAGCAAAACTGGTCAGCGCAACGCTAATGTTTTGTCAGGTTTAACCCGTGGCTTACTTGGAGGGCAGAGCAATGTCAAATTACTCGGAAACTGATTTTTGCGAAACAGAACAAGGTTTGGACTACATTTTTGGGCGCATGAGTGCAATTTATGGTGCGGCATTTCTTAGGCATTGGGAAGGCGTTGACCATGAGTTGATTCGCCAAGAGTGGGCAAACCAGTTGGGAAGATTCTTGACTTACAGGCCAAGCATGGACTTTGCAATATTGCATTTAAATGATGACTTTGTGCCAAGCGCCATTAAATTCAGAAATTTATGCAATCAAGGCCCAAGGATTCCTGTCAAACCTGTAGAAACCGTCTTGATCGAGCGCAAGATGACTATTCATGAGCAGATTGAAAGCGACAGAGTTAAAGCTGAAGCCCTGGCTAAATTGGCAGAACTTAGAAAACAATATGGTGGGAGAAAATGAATGAGTTGGCTTTATTCGCGGGCGCTGGTGGAGGAATACTTGGGGGAAAACTTCTCGGATGGCGAACAGTCTGCGCAGTCGAGTGGGAGCAATACCCCGCAAGCGTACTGTGCGCCAGACAAAATGACGGGCTTCTCCCGCCTTTCCCGATTTGGGATGACGTTCAAACCTTTGACGGAAGACCTTGGAGAGGAATTGTTGACGTTATATCTGGAGGATTTCCATGCCAAGACATCTCAGCCGCAGGACGAGGCGCAGGGATTGATGGAGAACGATCAGGAATGTGGGGAGAAATGGCGAGGATCATTTGTGAAGTACAATCCAGATTCGTGTTCGTGGAAAACTCACCAATGCTCACTTCTAGGGGACTTGGACGAGTTCTTGGAGACTTGGCCGCAATGGGGTTTGATGCGAGATGGGGAGTGCTGGGAGCAGCTGACGTTGGCGCAAACCATCAGAGGGACAGAATCTGGATTGTCGCCAAACAACGAAACATTTTTTCACACACCTTGCACAACAGGGTTGGACGGGGGCAGCAACAGCAGAAAAGCGCTAAGAAAAAGATTATTGCCAACACCCGATGCGAGTCAAAGAGGCCTAACGAAAGATTACAACCCACAAGCCAAATCTCAATCGGGGAGGACACTTCAATCATTTGCGGCAAAGTTTCCGACACCTCAATCCAACGATGCGAAGAACGCAGTAGTTCGGCACAGGACAAAAAGCCTACAAGTTATGTTGGGTGGCACGATAGCCACAGACAATCCCGAATTGATTGGTGGGCAGTTGAACCCGATGTGGGTAGAGTGGCTAATGGGGTGGCCGCTAGGAATGACAGACTTAAAGCCATTGGAAATGGACAAGTCCCCCTCTGCGCAGCAACCGCATG
>Ga0247844_1003205_pt1 | contig 24607 bp, 17 predicted proteins | sample LaCtaG_FD_192421 | JGI IMG/M metagenome (GOLD analysis project Ga0247844, IMG submission 192421) | Freshwater microbial communities from meromictic Lake La Cruz, Castile-La Mancha, Spain - LaCruzMarch201714.5m_1 | ecosystem: Environmental > Aquatic > Freshwater > Lake | place: Spain: Castile-La... | reverse complement strand
ATCAACAAAAAAAAGCATATTGAAAACGTTTTCAATATGCTTATCGGAATCCCTTTCTGGTAATGGCTTTCAGCCGATTTTACCAACTATTTTTTGCTATTATACCTCAAAAATGGATTTAACAAAAAAAAGAGGTTGTGTCAAAAGGACAACCTCTTTGTATTTTGTCACATTGAGCGTAGACGAAATGTTTTGAAAACGTGATTATTAAGTTCTCGTCCGATAGCTATCGGACTTCGCTCGAACTGACGAGCATTATAAGGCATTTGAGACAGGCTCTTTTTTTTAATACTAAATTTTATGTGAAATTATTGAGCTGTTACTGAATGTAACATCAACTTTTTAACTTCTTTTTTAATTGATTTTGAATCAAATCCACACTCTGCGTATAATTCAGCTGGTTCAGCATGTTCGGTAATTTTATCGGGCATTCCTAACATTTTAACTTGGGCATTGTAATTATTTGCTGCCATAAATTCAAGAATTGCACTTCCTGCTCCACCAACTATAGTTCCGTCTTCTATTGTAATTACTTTCGAATAATTAGTAAACACTTCGTGTAACATTTCTTCATCAATTGGCTTTACAAAACGCAAATCGAAATGAGCAACATTAATTCCTTCTTCAAATAATTTGTTAATGGCTTCAGTTGCTAAATTTCCTGCTGTACCAAACGATACAATGGCAATATCATCACCATCTTTTAGTTTTCTGCCTTTACCAATTTGCAATTCTTTTAATGGCGTTTTCCAGTTAGGTGTAGTGCCATTTCCTCTTGGGTATCTTATTGAAAATGGACCTGCATTTTTATCTAACGAAGCCGTATACATTAAATTTCTTAATTCTTCTTCATTCATTGGAGCCGAAACTACCATATTTGGAATACATCTCATATATGGTACATCAATCATTCCATGGTGAGTTTGCCCATCTGCACCAGCCAAACCTGCTCTATCCATACAAAAAACTACATGCAAATTCTGTAAAGCTACATCGTGAACAACTTGGTCGTACGCTCTTTGCATGAAAGAAGAGTAAATATTACAAAAAGGAACTAAACCTTGGGTAGCTAATCCTGCAGAAAATGTAACTGCATGTTGCTCTGCAATTCCCACGTCAAATGCCCTGTCTGGCATTGCTTTCATCATAATATTTAACGATGAACCTGAAGGCATAGCGGGAGTTATTCCTACAATTTTTTTATTTGCTTCAGCCAATTCAACCATTGTGTTACCAAATACATCTTGGTATTTAGGTGGTTGCGGTTTTTCTGAAATGGTTTTATAAATTTCTCCTGTTACTTTATCAAACAAACCGGGTGCATGCCATTTAGTTTGGTCTTTTTCGGCCAACGCATATCCTTTACCCTTTACGGTAACGCAATGCAATAGTTTAGGACCTGGAATTTTCTTTAAGTCTTCTAGAACTTTTACTAAATGGTTAACATCATGTCCGTCTACTGGACCAAAATACCTGAATCTTAGGGATTCGAACATGTTACTTTGGCGCAATAAACCCGACTTTAGAGTATCATGAATTTTAGCTATTACGTCTGATGAAAATTTACCAACTTTATCTAATTTATTTAAGGTTTTCCAAACATCATCTTTAAACTTATTATAAGTTGGGCTAGTAGTGATATCGGTTAAATATTCTTTTAAAGCACCCACATTAGGGTCAATACTCATACAATTATCGTTTAAAATAACTATGATATTACTATTTTCAACTCCAGCATGATTCAAACCTTCAAAAGCCAAACCAGCTGTCATGGCGCCATCACCAATAATTGCAATGTGTTGTCTATCGAATTCACCTTTTAAACGAGAAGCTACTGCCATTCCTAAAGCAGCAGAAATAGAAGTTGATGAATGTCCAACTCCAAAACTATCGTATTCACTTTCAGCTCTTTTTGGAAAACCTGAAAGACCTTTATAAACTCTATTAGTGTAAAATTTATCTCTTCTACCTGTTAATATTTTATGTCCATAAGCTTGGTGACCAACATCCCAAACCAATTGATCGTAAGGAGTATTAAAAGCATAGTGAAGCGCAACCGAAAGCTCTACTACACCTAAACTTGCACCAAAATGACCACCATAAACCGACACAGTATCAATGATATACTGTCGTAAATCTGTACAAACATTCACTAAATCAGATTCTTTTACTTGTCGTAAGTCAGAAGGGAATTTAATGGGATCTAAATATTGGCCTGCTTTTATTTCCATATTATTTAAACAAACGTAACATTTAAAAATTTGTTTGTTATTTTTTACTTAATTTTAAAAGTACGCAAAATATATGAAAAAAATAGAATTAAAAAGCCCTTTAACTATTCTAAAATAAGTTTTTGGGTATAATTAAAATCTTCGTTTTTAAAAGATATAAAATACATGCCTTTTGGCAATGCCGAAACATCAATGTTATTGTTGTTTGCATTTAAATTTTTAGAGTGAATTATTTTACCAGTTAAGTCAGTAATTTGAGTTTCAAAACTATTTCCATTAAAATTCACAATATCAATTTGCAGGTTGTTTTTAGCTGGATTTGGAAACACACTGAATGTATGAATATTACTAATTGTATTTAAACTATTTTTTCCTCCATCTATGTAATAATCAATAGTACTTGAATCCAATCTTTCTATTTGAAAAGACAAACCAACAATTGAAATCCATGATCTTACAAAAACTTTAATTTCGTAAAATCTAAAATTATTTGAATCTGGTTTGCCGCTTAATAAAGCACATCCTTTTTCACCTCCACTCCAAGTACATGTGGGTTTGTTACAAGCCCATGTATAATTAGAAGGGTAATTTTTAATTAACTCAACCCTAGCTGAGTCAATTATTGCATTGTAAGTTTGGCCAGAATAAATAATTGTTGAATCTTTTGGGGTTTTGAAAGAAATAATTGTTGAATAATTAGCACCTACAGTTCCATTAGGTAAAATATTAGGACTTAATCCATAACCACTCCAATTTGGGTCAGGAATACATTGAGCGTAAGTGTTTATAATAAACAATGAAAACAACGCGATTAAAGTAATTTTTTTCATGATTTTGTTTGTTAGTTTTTGGTTTTATTTTTTCGAAATATAAGATATTATTTTTTCTGTTGCACCTCTGTTTTTTAATATTAACTCTTTCGCATTTGTGCCTAAATTATTTCTATAAGTTTCATTTTCAATAATATTTTTTAAATTTTCATTAAAATCAACTTCGTTTTCTACTAATACGGCTGCTTCATTATTACTGAATTCAGTGGCTTCGGGAAAATAACCTATTTTATTGCCAAATAGAATTGCATTTCCAAAAACTGCTGCTTCAAGTATGTTATGTAAACCTTTATGAACAAAACCGCCTCCAATAAAACTTATATTTGCATATTTATATATTTTATTCAACATTCCAATATTATCGATGACCAATACTTTATAATTTGACAATAAATTTGCATTTACACGGCTGTATCTAATTGTTTGCTTATTAAAAATATTTTCAATTTCTATTAATCTTTCTTCACCAACAAAATGCGGTGCTACCACTATTTTTATATTTAAATACATTTGGTTTAACAAAAAATTAGCTAGCATTTTTTCCTCTAACGCATAGCTACTTCCTAAAACAATAAGTAAATTATTGCCTTTAAAAATATTTAGTATTTCCAGTTCTTCAGTTTGTACCAATGTTTCATAAACCCTATCAAATCGAGGATCGCCAACCGAAAGTGAATTGTAAATTTTTATGCTCTTTAGTAAATCAACACTTTTAAAGTTTTGAGTAAATATATATGTAAAGTTTGCAATTATGCTTTTAAGAAAGCTGCCATAAAATTTAAAGTAAATTTGGTCATTATTAAAACTTGCAGCTATTAAATAGGTCGGAATATTTCTCTTTTTTAACTCATTTAAATAAAAATACCAAAAATCGTACTTAACCCAAAAAACCATTTCTGGAATAAATAAATCAACTAGTTGTTCTGAATTTTTTTTACTGTCGTTTGGTAAGTAAAAAATATAGTCTGCTATTTTATCATTTTTTCTTGTTTCGAAACCCGATGGCGAATAAACTGTAATAACATACTTGTAATCAATGTAAATTAATTTAAGTTTTTCAATAACAGGTCTTGCTTGTTCAAACTCTCCTAACGAAGATACATGAAACCAAATGGTTTTTCTTGTATCGGTTTTTAATTTTATAGCTATGTTCTCAAATATTTTTTCTCTACCTTTTGTAAATATTTTTGCTCTTTTATTAAATGGAGAAATAGCAATTATAAGTATATTATATAGCTTAATACCAATAACATAAAATGTGAAGCCTATATAATAAAACATAAAAATTAATTTGCTTTGAATATAAATTCATCGTTTTTATTGCTCATATAAATTGGAATCATCCAGCCAAATCGCAATGCTACTATATTATCTTGTTTCGATGCTAAATCAAATTGTTGAGTATCGTAATTAAATTCCCTAAAATTTTTTGTAAATGCTTGTGTAAAATCAAGTCCAACAAAAAAATTTACTAGTCTGCTTTCCGACTGGAAATGATAACCAACAAATTGGTTTAGTGCAAAACCTCCGTGCATTCTATCATATCCTCTTTGATATTCGTTACTTAGCTGCACAACAGTACTTTGAGGTATATTGTAATTGGTATAATGTATTAAATAACCTCCACCAAGTTGTAATAAAAAACCATGGTTTTTATTGTATTTACTTACCGGAAATATTTTACCCACTTTACCAAAAGTGCTGAATCCTCGCATGGTAATACCAACAGTTGCTGGAGTTCCATTGTTGGTATTAAAAGTATATCTATTGCTATTTGTTAAATAATATAAGTTAATTTCATTTTTTAATTCTTCCGAAAGCATATAGTTTGCTTCCGTAGAAAAAAGCCAATTTGTTTGGCTTTTATAATTTACACCAAAGCCTAATGCATGGCTTAAACCGTATAGTTTTTCCCAATCTCCACTTGGTGTTTGTGCGTTGTAAGTAAATTGAAAATTAAATATTTTGTTACTCATATCATCGCCTTTTTTTTCAGCAAATACATGAGTATTTAAAACAAAAATTAATACTAATAACAGTGCTTTTAATTTTTCCATTTTATACCGTTTTTAAATAAAATTCCATTTGTTTGGCCAAATAATAAACATCTTTATTTTTACCCGTGTCTATTGTCATGTCAAACAATTGGGTTGATTGGTTTACTAGGGCTCCAATTTTGTATTTAGCTTTACACAATAAAGATGCGCCTATTAATGCATTTTCTTCTTCAAAATAAATGTTAAATAATACATCAAAATTTGAGTCAAAGAAATTACCTATTTTTTCTTTTATAGGTAAATTAAAAAAAGTTAATTTTTCCTTCCAAAAAAATTCGCTATTTATATTTTGTGCTCTTTTTAATGGAAGTTCTTTTTGGTTAATAAAACCTAACAAAAACACTTTTTTCCCTTCTTGCCTTAATTCAGCAGCAAATTCTTGAATTTTAATTTCATTTTTTTTATCGTCTGCATTATAAATAATACCTATTTCAAGTAGTTTTTCAAATGATGGGCGTTGGTTTTTACTTTTGAAAAGCCTGATTTTATTACCTAAAATTATTTTACCAAAAAAGTTTTTTATATTTTCAAGCATAAAAATTAATCGTTTACAAGTAATTTAAAGTAAAAAAAAGGATTGCGAAGTTTGGCTCTTAAATCTAAGTCTTCGAACATACAACTAATGGTTTCGCGCAATGCTTTGTTTTTATTGGCTTTGTTAACTACAAAATTAAATAACCAAGGATATTTACACAACTTTTGCATGGTATGGCTCAGTTTTAATTCATCCCATTGTCTATCGAAAAACGCTTTGTCGTATTGTTGGTTAAAATTGGCACTAAAATTATTTTCATTAATACAATTTTGAATATGTGAAGCAGCCAACATTCCACTATACATGGCATTACCAATTCCTTCACCAGTAAATGGATCGATTAAACTCGCAGCATCGCCTGTTAAAATAAAATTTTCACCGCTTATTTCTCGCTTTTTACTGCCCAAAGGCAAACCCCAACCTTGTATTTTACCTACTAAATTGGCATTTGCAAAACGGTGTTTTATTTTTGGATTATTGGCAATGGCTCGCAGCATGTCCTCTTTTAAATTTACCTTTTTTGCACTTACCGATGAACTTAACATTCCTGCGCCTACATTGGCTTGGCCATTTGGTAATGGAAAAATCCAAAAGTAACCGGGTAACAATTCATCTAAAAAATGAAGTTCAATAAAATTTTGATTATGAAGTTCTGTTACTCCTTCGTAATAAGCCCTAATGCCAGCACAATAATGGTCGTTTTCTTTTTTAATATTCGATAATGTTTTTGCTACAATCGACCTGTCTCCCTCCGCTCCTACCAACATTTTAACATCGTTAATTTCTACCTCGGTATTGGCTGTATTTTTTAACTTTAAATTATACCCTTCATTTGTTTTTTGAATACTAGTTAATTCAGTACCATCAAAAACTTGCGCATAATTTTTATCTAATTTATTAAATAACGTTGCATCAAAATCCATGCGTTTACTAATAAAACCTGGTGCATGGGTTTCTTTACTCATATCGCTTTTAAATGGAATATCAATCGATTTGCCGTTAGGCGCCACAAACTTTACACCCCAACTAGGCAAAAATTGATTGTTATTTTGGTTGTATTCATAAATCATTTCACTGTTAAGCTGTTTCATTACATAAACCACTTTACCACTCAATGCATCTCCACAAACTTTGTCGCGTGGAAAAATTGCCTTATCAATAATGGTATGAGGAATTTTATTTTTAGCTAAAAAAAGTGATGTGCTGCACCCTGCCGGACCTGCACCTATAATTACAATATCTGTTGCTTTCATTAATTGGGTGCAATTTAAAAAAAACCTTCATTTAATTGTTTATAATAATGAACATATATGAAACCTTTTAGAAACAAAAAAGAAGTTGTTTCAAAAGTGGTAAATTGTTTGTTGAAATGGTTTTTTTTTATAAAATCGATTTTAAACAACTTTACGTCATCCTAAGTTCCGCTGAAGCTGTATTCTTGGAATTCGTTAATAGATAGCTAATGGCAAGTAATCTTTAAATAGCCAAGAAGATGCTTACAGGATGAGTAATTCTGTGTTTTTATAACCACCTTAATAGCAATTTGAGAAGAAAATAAAACGCAAAAAGCTGTCTTTTTGAGACAGCCTTTTTATAATTAATTTAATATACTTACCTAAAACGGTAAATCGTCAGTAGTATTGTTATCGCCACTAAAAGAAACATTAACTGGTGGAGTTTCGTTCATTTGTTGGTGTTGTATATTTTGTGAATCCGTTTGAACAGGAATAGAACTTGAAGCAGTAATTTTCCAAGCGTTTAAATTGGTATAATATTTACCATTGTATTCTCTGCTTTCTGCATCAAAACTTACCACTATTTCTTGACCAATTATTACAGGATTTTGGTCTATTTTAGCACCCATAATGCCAAACATTACTTTTTTAGGGTATTGATCTTGAGTTTCAATTACAAATTCTAATTTTTTCCAAGGTCCGTTTTTTCCTTCTCCAGTAACCATTGGTAATATTGTTATTACTTTACCTTTTAAATCCATGTAGCAAATAAAATACTTTATTTTTAAAAAATAAATGTTGTGGAAAGTTTATTGAATTTAAATAGTATGATTTGTTTGTTTGTTTTAATAAAAAATATTTTAACTAAAAAATACACAGAGAAAAAAGAAAAGTTCGCAAAAAGAAGTTTCAGTTTTAAATAAAATCTTTGCGTTCATTGCAAAAAACCTTAGAGACCTATACTTTAAAAAAATCAAGAATTATTTTAGGCAATATCCTTCAAATTAAAAACCGGCAAACCACAAGTTTTATCTTGGCAAACATAAATAGTAGTTTTGTTTTCTATTGGCAATTTATCTTTTACCAATGGAATAACCGATTGTTCTGTTGCTAAAGCAAAAAGGGTATTGGGTAAATAGTTTTGGTTCAATTGCTCAAAATAATATTTTGCCTCAGGACCTGCAATTACAATTTGTTTTACACCTTGTATTTTATTTAAACTTAACTGCATCCAATTGGTATAACTGCTTGTGGTTTTTTCAAATTTTTGCTGCACTAAATTCAGCATTTCATCTACCATTTTTTCGTAATGGCTATTGCTAAAATAAAAACTCAATGCTTGCAAGCAATGGCCAAATATGCTGTTGGCACTTGGTATTACATCATCGGTTAAATCTAATTTACGCGCTATCAGGGCTGTATCATTATTCGATTTAAAGAAAAACAATTTCTTTTCCTCGCTGTAAAAATAAGCAATGCTTAGTTCCATTAACTCTTGAGCTTTTATTAAATATTTTTCGTCAAAACTAATTTGGTAAAAATCAATCAATGCTTTGGTTAGGCAAGCATAATCTTCGGCAAAACCTAGAATACTAATTTTACCGTTTTTATAAATTCGGTATAATGTTTTATCTACCCAAAGGTGTTGTAAAATGCTATCCAATGCCTTTTGTGCTGAGGTATAAAATTCCTTTTCTCCAAAAGCTTTAAAGGCTTCGCAATAGCCCGAAATCATCAATGCATTCCAACTGGTAATTACTTTATCATCCAATCCCGGTTTGGTTTTTTTATTGCGTTCAGCAACTAAAATAGCATTGCATTTTTCAATGATTGCTTCTATTTCAACGCTGCTTTTTCCTGTAATTTTTTCTAATTCTTCTATTGTTCTGGTCTTGTATAAAATGCTTGCGCCATGTTCCCAATTTCCATAGGCATCTACCGAATAATAAAGGCTAAATAAAGGTTCATTTTCGCCTAAATATTCTACTAATTCTTGGCGAGTCCATATATAATATTTTCCTTCCACGCCTTCACTATCGGCATCTAAGGCCGAATAAAACAAACCTGTTTCGTGGGTTAATTCATGTTGTAAAAATTGGTGGGTTTTGTAAACAATGTCTTTGTAAAGGTTATTTTTGGTTAATTTATAAGCGTTGGCATACAAACCCATAAGCTGACCATTATCGTAAAGCATTTTTTCAAAATGAGGTGCTTTCCAATATAAATCGGTGCTATAGCGCGCAAAACCACCTTCTATTTGGTCAAAAATTCCACCATTGGCCATGCCATTCAAGGTTTGTGTTACCGCTTCTAACAACAATTCGTTTTTTGAAAACTGGTAATATTGCAAATAAAATTGCCAATTATTGGGCATGGGGAATTTAGGTGCCCAATTGTATCCACCATATATTAAATCAAAGTTTTTACTCCAATTTTCTACAGCAGTTTCAATGGTTTCTAATTTTATTGCTGAATTTTCTGTAGGAATAATATAGTCTAATTTATTAATTCCATTGGTTAATTCAGCCGCATATTCAAAAGCTTCTTCTTTTCTGTCTTGGTAAAAATCGGCAATGGATTGCAATGTTTTTTTCCATTGTTCTATGGGAAAATAAGTTCCACCATGCAGCGGTCTGCCATCGGGCAAAGCAAAACAGTTTAACGGCCAACCTCCTCTGCCTGTTAACAGTTGCACTGCATCCATATAAATTTGGTCAATATCGGGGCGTTCTTCTCTATCTACTTTTATGCAAATAAAGTGTTGGTTCATCAGTTCGGCCACCACTTCGTTTTCAAAACTTTCGTGTTCCATTACATGACACCAATGACAAGCCGAGTAACCAATGCTCACCAGTATCATTTTGTCTTCGTTGAAGGCCCTTTGCAGCGTTTCTTCGTTCCATTCTACCCAATTTACTGGATTGTGTGCATGCTGCAATAAATACGGACTACTGGCGTGTATTAATGAGTTGGTGTGTTTATGTGTTGTGGTCATATATTTTGATTGATTTATGTTTTAATTCTGTCAAACCTTTGCTTGGAAATTGCGTTTTTAAAGCGATAGACGGATATTAAAACATGCTAGAATAATTACAAATATATGGAATTATAGTTTTTAACTTCCGTCAGACGATTAAAAAGCCATTGCGTTGCCAAGGCGTCAGACGGTTAATTACCAAAACCCGATTAAACTAAAAATCCCAATTGCAACTCAATACAATTGGGATTTTTTAATCAGTCAGACGCTTAATTGGGCTTTGTTTTGCCAAGGCGTCAGACGGATAAATTAAACACAAAGACCTGACAGGTTTTTAAAACCTGTCAGGTCTAATAGCCAAGGCGTCTGACGGATAGTATAAAAATATTTATCCTAAATACGATTTCAATATTTTACTTTTCGATGATTTACGTAATCTGCGAAGCGCTTTTTCTTTTATTTGGCGCACACGTTCTCGGGTTAAACCAATTTTTTCACTGATATCTTCTAAAGTATGTGCTGGTCCGCCATCTAATCCGTAATAGAATTTCAACACATCTTTTTCTTTTTCGCTTAAGGTAGAAATAACACGGTTAATTTCTTTTTGTAACGACTCGTTAATTAACTGAACATCTGGACGAGGTTCATCGTTGCTATCTAAAATTCCTAATAAAGTATTGTCTTCCCCTTCGGTTAATGGCGCATCAATAGATAAATGACGACCTGTACTGCGCAATGCATTTTCCACTTCTAAAATTGGAATGTCCATTGATACTGCAATTTCTTCTACTGTAGGTTCGCGCTCTAATTCTTGCTCTAACTTTGCAGCAGCATTTCCTATTCTTCCAATTGAACCTACCTTATTTAAAGGCAAACGAACAATTCTACTTTGGTCGGCCAAAGCTTGTAAAATTGATTGACGAATCCACCAAACTGCATACGAAATGAATTTGAAACCACGGGTTTCATCAAAACGTTTTGCTGCTTTTATTAACCCTAAATTTCCTTCGTTAATTAAGTCGCCTAATGTTAATCCTTGATTTTGATATTGTTTAGAAACAGAAACCACAAAACGTAAGTTTGCATTTACCAAACGCTCTAAAGCTACCTGGTCTCCTTCTCTAATTCTGCGTGCAAGTTCTACTTCTTCTTGCGCATCAATCATGGAAACTTTGCTTATTTCATTTAAATATTTATCTAACGATTTGCTTTCACGGTTGGTAAACTGTTTACTGATTTTTAGTTGCCTCATGGCTATATTTTATCCCTCTCTACTTTTAAAAATAATGTTGAAAATTGAACTTGCAAATGTCGCATAATTTTACGCTCTTTTAAACATTTTACACAATAAATTTTAAAAAAAATTATAGGTTATTTACAATATAATAGTATTCAGCATTTTATAATTAAAATATGCTGAAAAGATTGAAAATTATATTTTTTCAAATAATATGCAAATGTTTTATAAATAAGCATTTAAAAACAATTCGGCTTAAAAACAAAAAAGTGAGTTTTGTTATGAACTCACTTTTTTTGGATATGAAATACGTGTAAAAACCTTTTATTCTTTAATTAATTTATAAACTAAAGATTCATTGTTTGAACTAATTTTTAAAATATAAATTCCTTGTTGGGTTAAATTATTCAGGTTGTTAAAATTATATTGATTGAACTCTTTTTTAGTTTCAAAATTTTCAATGATAATTTGTTTTCCAATTAAATCATATAACTCAAAAGTAGTATTTTCATTGTTTAAACTTTCGAAACTAATACTTAGTTGGCTATTAAATGGATTTGGATAAATGGAAACATTATTTATTGATTGAATGGTTTTTATGGAAGTATTCCAAATTTCAATTTCTGATTTAAAAGTATCGGTACAATTTGATTTATAAGCAATTAAATTTACTGGAATTTTCCCTGGAGTTTTAAAACTAAAAGTAAACGGTTGGTCATTTCCATTAGAACTTGTTCCAAATTTCCAAAATATGTAATCAAAATTAGTTGATTTGTTTTCGAAATAAAATGAATCTGCACTAAGTCTATTTATAATTCCTTCGGCTTTAGGACTAGAACTAATTACATAATTTTGTGTTGTTGAATCAACAGCAATATTTAAGCTATCGTAAATGAATAACTTAACTGTGTAAGAACCCACTTTTGTAAAAGTATGTGTTGGATTTATGGTTGTATCTTCTTCTGAACCATCGCCAAAATTCCATTTGAACTTACTGGTAAATTGTGAAGTATTTTTAAAATTAATGGTTCTTGGAACGCACCCAGTTAATGAACCTCCATCAAAAGCTGCAAATGCCTTACTACCTAAAGTAAAGGTAATTGAACTATCAGGATTAATTGTAATATTTGATATAGCCACATTGGTTGGTAACCTTACACCCTGGGTTGTTGGGTGAAAAAAAGATGAAGGATTTGAAGTACTATTAAATGTTTTATTATTTGACAATCCAGGAAATAAATCACCACCATCACCTCTATTTGTTGCTCTTTCTAAATGTCGTTGTCCATCAGCTTGCTCTAGTCCTAAACCATAGCGAGCAGTATCGTTGTTTACATTATTTCCTCCTCCTGCTGAAAGTAATTTTGCATTATTTGTGTTTACATGCCAAATAGCTAATCCGCGTCCGGGAATGTATCGGTCGTTTCCTTTCAATTGTTTATTTTCTAATAAAAAATATTCGTTGGTTCTAGTAGTATTAATTCTATAACTAAAATTACTATCAGCAGCAGCTTTTGGAATGGTATAAGTTCCATTTTGCGAGATTAAAGTTGGTGTGTGCCATTCCATAACCATTTTGCTCCAAGCATCGATCAAACAAGGTGTTTTTTCTCCATTTAACCAAGGTCCGCCAGCCATGTTTGTAAAATTACCTGAACCTTCGCCTCTACTTTGGGTACTGTACAAATCGGGTAAATCTAAAATATGCCCAAATTCGTGTGTCATAACACCAATTCCCACGGTTGAATATGCTGCATTGTTGTATCTTTTTTCAGGGAAAAAGCAAAACGACCCAATACCTACACCATCATCGGTTATTAAATTCCCCCAGTAAGTACTTCTAAAACTCCAAATATAATTATTGGCGTTTGGTGCACTTTGCTCTTCAGCACCAATACCAGCATGTAATAAAACCAAACCATCTACTTCTCCATCATTGTCGTTGTCATATTGTTTAAAATCAACACCTGCCGAATCTGCTGCAACTACTGCATCGCGAACTAAATCTTGGGTGTTGGCACTGTAATTTGGGCTACTTTTACCATAATTAATATAGTTATTATCCGCCATGTACCAACCATACACATCGCTGTTTAAAGTTAATTGTCCAAATGAAGTACGTTGATAATAATCTTTAAAACTGCCAGTTCCAGTGTAATTTGGTTGATTAAATAAATTTTCAACTACACTTTTTTGAACCGTTGCCAATAAATCGGGATACTCAATTAATAAAACACATACTTTACGAATACCTTTGGTTGGAAAACCTTGTGGACCAGCTTTTCTCAAACTCTTTTTATTCATATTTTCTAATTGCGAAAATGTTTGTGCTAAAATATTTTGTTGAAATTTACTGTAACGCAAGTGTGTTGGAAAACTGTTTTTCCCATTAAACTTAGTTTGGTTATTTGCTTTAATTCCGCTTGGACTTAAGTTTCCATTTAAATCAATATATGCATATTCGTAAATGCCATTTGAGTTTAACAATACAGTAAAACCTTCTTGGGTTTCCACATAACTTTCTTGCTCGTTTCCGTATGCAAAAAGTGTAATGGTTGTTCCATCGTTTTGGGTAAAAGTATTTGCCTCAGGCGATACAGGGCAATTGCTTCTTTGTGCAAATGCACTTAAAACAGTTAAGAATGAAATAGATAGTAAAATAATTTTTTTCATATTTTTATTATAGTGGAGCAAAATAAGCCATGAATAGAAATAAAAAAACTAAGTAAAATAAATTTACAAAAAGTACATTTAATATAATTACATTTTTGTATCAAAAGGACAATGTTTACAACCATTACCGCAACAATAACCCCTTTGTTTATGATAAATTTCAGTAAAAACCATATACCCATTTTCATTGAAATAAAAATGAATTCCTTCTTTTAAATCTTTTTTAGAAGGCAATTGAGGTTCAATTTTTTCTTTATTTTTAAAACTCATTATGGATTAAAAAAGTAAAAGTCACTGGTTATTTTTCCTGCCGAAAACTTACCTAGTAATTGGCCATTAAAATTGTACCTATATACATCGCTGATTGAATTAAAATCTTTTACATCGCTCACATATATTTCATTTTTAAAAGGATCAATTCCTAAGCCATAAAACAATTTTTTATCATTGTTAATTAATGCAGTAGCAGGTAAAATTGTATCGTAAATATTCATTTTAAAAACACTTTCATCAATCCAAAAAAGGGAGTTTCCTTCATTGTTTATTTTTAACCTGTTGGCTGATGAATTTGGTACTTTAAATTCTAGTTTCTTTTCTACACTTTTTTGGTTTACATTAATTTTTATTAAAAAATGTCTTTTATCGGAGGCATTGGCATCGCCACACAAAACCCAAATATTATTGGCTGAATCTTTTACTATATTTTTGGACGCAAATGGGGTTTCAATACTGTCAATTAACAAATGGGTGTTTTCATCAATAATGCCAATAAATTTACTTCTAATATTGGTAACATACATTTTTCCATTTAATGAAAGCATTTCTTCCGACCATCCTTTAAATGGAATTTTACCAGTAATTAAATTGGTTGATAAATCAATAACTGATATATGATTGTCGTACAAATCGCTTACATAAGCTTTGTTAGTGCTTGTTTTTACAATATATCTGGGTGAGTTTAAACCTGAAATAGTTCCTAAGCTTTTAAATGTAAAGGGATTTATAATTTCTATTTTACTTGAATTATTTACAACCAAATAGGCATTGCCATTTATTATATTTATTGACTGAAATACATCGCCCAAGTTTTTATTATTAGCCTGAAAAAAAACATTATTGAATAGTTGGTTTAAACCTAAATTTATAAAACTTAATTCCCCATTTCCTTGCATAAATAAACCTTCGTTAACAATAAATATTCCGCCTTGGGTTGAATCGGGAATTACAGTAATTGGTTTTAATTCAGGGGGTCTATCGCATGAAGTTAATACAATGCTTAAAAAAAGCATTGAAAATAATGGAAGTATTTTATTTTTTAAATACAAATTAGTTAATTATAATTTTTTGATGATACACTTTGTTTTGTTGTGAAATATTCAAAATATAAATTCCATTTAACAAAAAGTTATTTTCAATTTCAAGTCTTTCATTTGCTTCGCTAGTAAATAATGTTTTGCCTTGCAAATCAGTAATTGAAACTGATGCATTATTTAAATTGTTTATGATTAAATTTTGTTGAGCATTGATAGGATTTGGATATACCAAAAACGGAAAATCTTTAGCTTGAAAAATATTGGTGTTATACAATTGATTAATTACGCCAACAGCATCTAAATCGAACCCTGATGAGGGGAAAGGAGTTGGCCAAGGGTCAATAATTTTTCTTCCATTTTTATCTCTTGCTGGATTCAATGCATCTTTATTACCAACCACATCAATTAATTTTACATGTGTAATTTTATTTATATTTATTGAAGACAAACTTGCAAATACGCTCAAATCGAAAGGAGTGCCAAAATTGGCTACATATTTTCCTGCCAAGCCATCAATATAAATGGCATTACTTCCATCAAAATTACTTTTTTGAACCGTTGAATCTAACAAGCATTGTGAAGGGAAACGAACATAATGCATGCCATCGCTGCTTACCTCAATAAACGCTAGTTCCATGTGCGATTCCGGTTGCGCATTCCCAATAGTAAATCCATTTTCAAATACACAAAAATCAGGTCCTTCTTTATCAGAAATAGGATTGTCGAATTGTAAAATAGCAATGCCCGAATCGCCTAAACTTATTACTTGTCCATCCGACTTTTGGGTTCCATAAAATTCGCTACCAACTGAGGCTTTACCTAAACTAGTATCTTGGTAATTTTGCCAACCACGGGTTACGTTGCAAGTAGTTGCCCAGCCTTTTATAATACTGCTGTCTTTGTAAATGGCTTTTGTGCTTCCAAACAAAACTTGCGGATCGAATTGCGCAAAGGAAAACTTGCAAATAAATAGGGTAATTATAAGTATATATTGTTTCATTGTTTTTTTAGTTCTAGAAATAATTGAAAAAAAATTGAACCACATAGTTACAGAGTAAACATAGCCTATAAACTATGTTATCTATGTGCCTATGTGGTTTTTTATTTACTAATATATTAACGTTAATTCGAGTTTAGTCAAGTATTGTTAATTTGTTCTCATCCTATAGCAATCGGATTTCACTCGAACTGACTTCATTTTACTGCTTTACAAACTTACTATTTAAAACACCGTTTTCAGTAGCTATTTGCACAATATAAATACCGTTTTCTAAACCACTTATATCAATGTTTTTTTGGTTGCTTTGCAATATTGTTTTGCCTTGTAAATTAATGATGTTTATTGTTGAAAAACGTTCATTATAATCAATGTTTATTGAACCTACACTTGGGTTTGGATAAATGTTAAGGGCGTTTTGGTTGATTTCATTAATTCCTGTAAAAAACTCTGCTTGTAAATTATCTATACAGAAAAATGCAGGTGTATTCATTCCAAATTGACCCACATCACTTGACTGCAGCTCAAAAGATAAACTATCAAAAAAACCATCACCAATTGACTTCAATTCAACATATGCCCAATCCTTTATAATGTAATCCTTGCTATTATCAGGGTTTATAAAATCCGCTAAATAAAAAACAACGCTATCATTTTTAAATTCCATTTTTCCTCTATATCCTTTTATAACTATTCTAAAATAATCAGAATCATTTCCAGTTGTACCCCCAAACTTTTTAGCAAATCCATCTCCATTTTTCATACTAAAGTATGGATAAGTAGCATTATTGAAGTAAAGACCAAACTTTTTCAAATTTGCATCAATAGGTACCCCTAACATCCTAAATCCACTGTTTCCATTACTAACTGCATAGTTAGAGGTATTCTCGGCTCCTTTTCCATTGGCTGAACTATACAAATTGGTAAATCCTTGAGTAATAGAATCAGTACTATTTGATATTGCGAAACCACTGCTCCAATAATTGTAAGATGGCGAAACAGCAAATGAGCTTGAAAAGGTAGCGTCATCACTTATATACTCTTCAGTAAAAACTTTGCTTCCTCTATTCCAATAAGTTTGCCCAAAAGGTAAATTTAAGTTTTCGAAAGTGGCGGTATCCGCATTGGTTGTTACATTATCAATACAAAAAAATGCGGGAGTATTCATTCCAAACTGACCAGTATCGCTGCTAGTTAAAGTAAATTGCAAACTATCTAAACTTCCTAAAGGCAATAGGTTTAAGTAAGTCCAGTCTTTTACAATGTAATCTTGTGTATTGTCAGTAAATCTAAAATCAGCTAAGTAAAAATCTACTTTTTCAGTTTTTAAATTGCCATTTTTATAAGCATTAATTGTCAATTTAAACCAATCGCTGTCATTGCCATTGCTGCCACCAAATTTTTTAGCAAATGCATCACCATTTTTCATGCTTAAGGCTGCATAAGTGGAATTGGTTACATATAAACCTGTTATAGTATTTTGGTTTATTTTTATAAATGTTTCGTTTTGCGAAACAGCATAATTATTACTGTTATTAAATCCTTTGTTGGCATAACTTCCATATAAATTGGTAAAGCCTGCTGCAGTGGTATCATTCACTTTTGAGTATGCCCAACCATTACTCCAATAACCGCCAAACGAAATATCATAACTATTTGAAAAGGTACAAGAACCACTGTTAAAATTACTAGTTACAGTTCCAGTATTGGGAATTTTCACACTATTAGCGCCTTGTAATTGAATGTCTTCAAAATCGGCAGTTTGGGCTTTAGCGCTTAAGTTAAATAGGGCAGCAAAACTTAATATGCTTGCCATTTTTATAAATTTATTTTTCATAATAGTTTTATTTTTTAGTAAATGAATATTGCAATGTGAGTTGGAAATTTCTTAAAGGCATTGGTCTATCTGGCATTACTTGATAACTTTTATTCCAAATGTTATTGAAGCCGAATTGAATATTTAAATCGTTTTGATTTTTGAAAGTGATGGTTTTTGAAAGTGATAGATTCCCTATTTCAAAATCGTTGTTCCATTCACTTAAGTCACTTTTAGTAAAGCTTACACCTGTATAAATATGGTTGTATTTTAAAGTGATTTTTTTATAATTATATACCAAATTAAAAATATGCTTGATACGAGGTGTAAATATTAATTGCATATTGGTTTTTGAATCTATTGCATTTAAAAAACTACCTATATAATTGAATTGAATTTGACTATTTTTACTTAAAATAAGTCTGTTTTTAGCTAAAATTTCAATGCCTTTAGTTTGTACATTGCCAATATTTATTGGCGAAGAAATGGCATAATTTATAGGAATCCATTGAATATAATTCTCCGTATTTTTATAAAAGAATGAGGTAGTTAAATCGAAAAATAAGTTGGTTAAATTTTTACTGTAATTCAATGCCAAATCGCTTCCCCATCCGTTTTCTGATTGTAGGTTTAAATTCCCTCCGTTTTTCCAATACAAATCGTTAAAAGTGGGTAGGCGGTAATTGGCTGCTAAATTTACCTTAAGTACCACATTTTTAAACAATTTACTTTGCAAATAATAGCTTGGCATAAACGGAATAAAATCACTATTTATCAACTCTTTTCTTACCCCTAACTGCTGTTGAAATTTTGAATTTTTGCTTTCTTTTTTTATATAAACAAATCCAGCTAATCTGTTCTGATTTACTGCTTTTTCATATCCATCAACATTGGCAAATGCAAGCCAATTAACAAGGCCAAAGTGTAAATTAATTTTATTGCTAAACTGATGCGTTCTTTCTATTGATAAATTGTACGTATAGCTTTTGTTTGATGCAGCTTGAATACTATTGCTTTCAAAAAATATTTCATCATAAAAATAGGCTAATTTTATTTCTGTATTGCTTTTCCTAGTATTGTTTTGCCAAGTTAAAGCTGTTCTTAAATTTTTATCTTTTTGTATGGCGTTACTGTTAGATGCATTAATGTTTGGTGCTATTTGATTATTGCTTTGGTTAAACCAAACCAAACCTGTAAAACTATTTTTTGTGTTTTTTGAGTAACTTAATATTTGCTGAAAACCACTGTTTTGCAACTGTGCATTATTTTGATAAAATCTTTTGTTTTGATACTCATATTCAAAGTTGTTATTACCAAAATTATTAAATGCTTTGGTGCTTAAAAATAACTTTTTATACTTAAAACTTACTTTAAATCCATTTTGAATAACACCATAATTAAGTGCACTGGTAAGCAACTCCACTTTTGCTTTTTGTTTCATGGTATTTTGATTGTTTATAAAAAGCAATCCACCCACTGCGCCACTGCCCCAAACTCCTCCATTTCCTCCATATTGTAAGTTTATTTCATCGCTTAAAAAAACCGGAATATTACTAAAATCCATTTGCCCATTCATGGGGTTTTGAATATTAATGCCGTTCCAAATAACTGGAGTGTGGAAGGCATTGCTACCTCTAAAACTTGCTGTTGCCAAACCACCCGAACCATAATTGCGAATAAAAACAGGTGTATTTTCTTGCAGCACTTCAGCCATGCTGCTCCCTTGCCTTCCTATTAAATCGGTAGTAGTTATTGTTTGGCTAACTGTTCCTTTATTTAAATTTTCAAAACGCAAACTTTTAATAAATACTGTTGGTAGTTTTAAGGCAGAATCGTTGTCGTTGTTTTGAGCAAACGCCAAAACAGCAACACAATTAATTACCAATGTATAACAGTATTTTACCATAAATTTATACTTGTTGTAGCCAACGGAAATTAAATAATGCAATAAAGCAAACATCAATTTACATTGAAGTAATGATACCGAAATTAAACTTAAAAAAGTTAATCAAAATCGAAACCACTGCCAGCCTTTTTTCCCGAAAGCTACAATATTATTTTGCTATTGGCAGGTCTTCTGACTCGTATCAATTTTGTTCTGTCTTCCCGTTCCGCTTGGCGAAACAGTGACTAAGAGTGGAAACAAAAAACGACTTTTGTCTTCGGTTGGTTTTCCCCAACCACGGACATAAAGTAAGATACTCACAGCAGCGGGTACTGTTTAGGTTTTTCACCTAATTCCCTATTAATTTTATAAATAACTTAACATTATTTTAAAAACCAATTGCGGAGCAAATATAATTTGAATGTTTAATTGGACAAGAAAAAAGTTCACATCTATTTTCTAAGGCCAAGAAATAAAATAACTAATTTTATAAAATTAAAAAACACACTTATATAAACAACATTTCCTAATGAAGTATTTGCATATGAGATAATGGATTAGTTTGAAATTAAGTAATTAGGTAATGTTTGTTTGGTGCTAAGGGCAGTTTTTTCTAGGCCCATCACTATAATGTAACCAATATTTCAACCAAAACTTAAGTTTATCCATTTCTTTTTCTCATTTTAGGTTTTAGTGTTCATTTTGGGAATTATTTAGCTATTTTTTAGGTGCGTTATTATTTTAAACTACTACAAATCAACTATTTATGTTTCTGGCATTCTCCTTGAAGGTATTTGACAAAGTATAAAACTATAAACTCAATACAAATGAAAAACCAAATTTTAAAAATCGCTTTTGCATTAACATTTTTTTCAACCTTAACCAGTTGTTTGAAAGAAGCAATTCCTGCACCAGCAACGTCAGCCAATTCAGCAATAGCTAAAAAAACTTCTGAAGTAAAAGCTTCTAAAGATTTTAAATGGAACACTACCAACTCATTAAATGTGAGTTTTAAAGCTATCCCTAAAGATGTGAGAGTATCAATTTTGAAAGTAATTGCTTCCGATGGTAGCATTTTGTTTAAGAAATTTCAAAAAGCAAATGAAGACTATTCAATCCAATTAAACCTTCCAGCACATTACGACAAAGTATCTCTGCAATTTGATGGAGAAAATAAGACATTCGACACCAAACTTGGAAAAGTTGAAATGAATTTAAATTAAATAGTTACTTTATTTGTAGAATAAAAAATTAAAAAACAACCTTCAGAGGCAGCAATCAATTTTAGTGTCTTTGGAATAATATAAAAAAAAATGATCAAATCAAATCAAAAAACGAAAACCATTCAGAAGCCCATGAAAATGGCATTTTTAAACGTTTTGTTCCTATTAGTAGCAAGCAGCGCTTTTGCAGCGCCTACCAACTATACAGTTGTTGGTGTTGACAAATTTAATGGTGCTGATGGAGCAGGAAACTCAATAAGGCAAAATGGAACTATTCTGGGAAATTCTTTTAATGCTATTATCCGAAATGGCTCAACCAACGATTTCACTTTCGATTGTGGTATAATGACTACTAATTGGGATAACGAAAGCAAAGGAGCAATCATTTTCAGATATACCAGCGCCAGCAGTTTTTATGCTGTAACGTATCATCATGATATTTGGAATACTGGAAATTACATTGTTAGATTAAAATTAAACACTTTAAAAAACCCAATATCATCATCGGGTGATTTAGGAAGTTACACTATTCCAGGGGGAGGGGGTGTAACATCATTAAGAGTAAATGTAGTTGGAAGCTCAATACAGGTAACGATTAACGGAACATTAAGAATCAATGTAACTAATTCGGTTAATCCTACGGGTAGCTACGGATTTGGTGTAGGCGATAGATTTAACACCGATGATGTTGCGTGGAATAATGTTGTTTGGACACCAGCCTGTGCTACAAGAACAGTAGGAGCTGCTTCCAGCGCACCAACTCCTTGCATCAATACTGCAATGACAACTATTACCCATGCCACAACAAATGTAACGGGTATAAGCTCCTCCACTGGTTTACCTGCAGGGGTTACAGCAAGTTATGCTTCAAACACAATTTCAATTAGCGGAACTCCGACCGCATCAGGAACTTTTAATTATACCATTACGCCCAATGGTTGTGGAAGTTCTACAGCTTCAGGAACTATTACTGTAACAGGCTCAAAAACAGCAGGAAGTCCTTCATCTATTCCGACATTGTGTATCAACACTCCATTAACAAATATCATTATAGCTACAACAGGTGCAACAGGTATTGGAACAGCCACAGGTTTACCTGCTGGTGTTACAGCAGCTTGGGCATCAAATACAATTACAATTAGTGGAACACCAACAACCGCGGGACCATTTAGTTATACTATTCCTTTAACTGGAGGATGTGGCAGTGTTAATGCTACTGGAACTATTAACGTAACAGCTGCAAGAACAGCAGGAAATCCTTCATCTACCCCGACATTGTGCATCAATACCGCATTAACAAATATCACTATAGCTACAACAGGTGCAACAGGTATTGGAACAGCCACAGGTTTACCTGCTGGGGTTACAGCAGATTGGGCATCAAATACAATAAATATCCGTGGAACACCAACAGCCGTTGGAACATTTAATTATACTATTCCTTTAACTGGAGGTTGTGGCAGTGTTAATGCTACTGGAACAATTACGGTAACAGCCACAATAACAGCAGGAAGTCCTTCATCTACCCCGACATTGTATACCAATACGGCATTAACAAATATCACTATAGCTACAACAGGTGCAACAGGTATTGGAACAGCTACAGGTTTACCTGCTGGGGTTACAGCAGCTTGGGCATTAAATACAATAACCATCAGTGGAACACCAACAGCCGATGGAACTTTCGGTTATTCTATTCCATTAACAGGCGATTGTGGCAATATCAATGCTACTGGAACAATTACGGTTATTCCGAACGTGGTTGCACCAACCACAGGTTCATCGGCAGCAGTATTTACTTCCATTTCGCAAAATGCCATTACATTTACCTTCACCAAAGGAAATGGAGCTAACCGTGTTATTGTAGCCAAAAGTGGTTCAGTATCTTCTACCAATCCAACCAACAACACAAGCTATACAGCTAATGCTGCTTATGGTTCTGGTGATGCATTAGATGGTTTTGTAGTATACAACGGTAATGGAGAATCAGCAACAATTACTAACTTAACTGCAGGTACAATGTATCACTTTAGCATTTACGAATACAATTCTTCGGGTGCTACTATTTTATATTCAACTTCAACAAAATATTCAACTTGTACTACTACCTCACAACCAGATGCGGATAATGATGGTGTAGCTGATGCAGATGATGATTATCCAAATGATGTTAACAAAGCATTTAACAACCTTTACCCTGCAGCTTCACATGGTACTTTAATGTATGAAGATTTATGGCCAGGTATAGGCGATTATGATTTCAACGACTTAGTAGTAAACTACCAATACAATACAGTAACCAATGCTGCAAATCAAGTGGTAGAAGTAAGATATAGTTTTGTAACTAGAGCCGTTGGAGGTTCATTGCACAATGGATTTGCTTTTCAATTAGATGGTATTAATTCAAATAAAATAACAAGCGTAACAGGTTCAAAAGCTACTGGTGCTTCGTGGTTGCAATTAAATAACAATGGAACAGAAGCTAGTCAGGGCGACAATGCAAACATAGTAGTGTTTGATGATGCCTATGAGTTATTGCCTACACAAAGCGGTTATAGCTTCATTAACACATTCCAAGGATCACCTGATTCTGGTAAAGATACGACTAACATTGTTGTAACGTTTATTAATAATGGTGTGATTCCTTCGGGCGGAGCACTTAGCTACGATAATTTCGGTACAAATGTGTTCAACCCATACATTATTGTAAACCAAGTAAGAGGCAAAGAAATTCATTTGGTTGACAAAATTCCTTCAGCAAAAGTAGATGCTACTTTCTTTGGAACTGGGCAAGATAAAAGTAATCCATTAACAGGTAGCTATTACAAAACTGCTAATAACTTACCTTGGGCTATCAATGTAACAAGTTCAATTCCTTTCCCACAAGAGAGAACAGATATTAGTGAAGCTTTCTTAAAGTTCATACCTTGGGCTACTTCAAATGGTACAACCGATCAAACTTGGTACCAAAATTCGGATGGAAACAGAGATGCTACCAAGCTTATTATTAGATAATAATTAAAATTAAATTTTTATAAATGAAGCCGCTGCGTCCTAAACGCTGCGGCTTCTTTGTTTTACTGAAAATTTTAATTCACTATTTAGTCGTCACTCAAAAACTATTTAAGCATTAACAAAATCAACAGACTTGGCAAAAATTGGTGCATAAAATTCTGCAAGAAAAGAGTTAAAAACAAAAGAATTCTTACATAAATTTTAATAATGCAAACATTTTATTTAAATTATTAATTAACTAAAGTTGAAATTGTAAAGAAAACTATTCCATTAACTACGTCAAAAGACACAACAACGGCTAAATTTGCTTATCAGTGAAATCTGTGTTATCTGTGGCTATAAAAAGTTGTTGGTCAAAAGACTCAACAACGGGCAACATAGAAACACTAGCGAGACGCTAGCGTTGGCATTGTATTATCTGCGAAATTCAGCGAAATCTGCGGGAAAAGTTGTTGGTCAAAAGACTCAACAACGGGCAACTTGAGTTAAGAAAAATCTGTGAATCTGTGGCAAAAGTTGTTGGTCAAAAGACTAAACAATTAGCAGAACTTAGTTCCTATTTTCTTCGATATTTGAAGGTGTA
>Ga0247844_1003195_pt1 | contig 24641 bp, 18 predicted proteins | sample LaCtaG_FD_192421 | JGI IMG/M metagenome (GOLD analysis project Ga0247844, IMG submission 192421) | Freshwater microbial communities from meromictic Lake La Cruz, Castile-La Mancha, Spain - LaCruzMarch201714.5m_1 | ecosystem: Environmental > Aquatic > Freshwater > Lake | place: Spain: Castile-La... | reverse complement strand
TTACCGCACTTATCCTGGTTGCACTCGGTGTGCAGGGCGATTCTGGTGTTGCCACCGTATTGGGTGTGGCTGCGATCGTCTGCGTTTCGGCAGCTGTTGCAGGTGAAATGCTCCAGGACCTGAAGGCCGGCCACATCCTGGGCGGTACGCCATGGAGAATGCAGGTCGGTGATATCCTGGGTGTAATCCTCGCAGGTTCCGTCATGTTTGTCGTCCTCGCCTTCCTCAACGACGGAGATATTGCCAGTGGAAAGAACCTGGGCTACCAGGGAGGTTTCGGCAGCAAGAACCTGTCGGCTCCCCAGGCCAGCCTGATGGCCATCCTTTCCCGCGGCATCGTCCAGGGGCAAATGGCCTGGCCGCTTATCATTGCAGGAATGCTGATGGGTGTTGCCTTTATCCTCATGCAGGTAAAAAGCCCGATGCTGGTCAGCGTGGGAATGTACCTGCCGATTGAAACGACCTTCGCAATTTTTGTCGGCGGTTTGATCAAGGGAGCCGTAGATCTTTATTCAGAAAAACGAAAACACAATGAGGCACAGAAAGTCAGGGTTGAAAATACCGGCGTCCTGCTTGCATCCGGTATGATTGCCGGAGAGGCGCTCATGGGTCTCGTCATAGCGATCCTGGCGGTATTCAACGTATTCCTCTACAAATACTTTGTGTTTTTTGATAACCCGAAGTTTTATATCAGCTTCGTCATCCTGGCCATCATTGCCTATGTCTTCATTCAGATTCCGTTGAAGAATGCAGGAAAACCAGATGATCCTGCTCCCCCTGCATCTGGAATGTGACCGTGAATTTTTTCAGTCGCCGCCGGATTTTAAAAAAGGCCAATTTTCTTGACCTCAGGCCGGTGAGGGTGCTTGGGCATGAAGTGAGAGAAGATGGCGGAATCACATTGCTGATGCCCAGGTTCAAAAACAGGATCAACGCAGTCCTTTTTCAGCCGGCTTCAAAGGAAAGGTTTATCTACATTAAACTCGACCGTTTTGGTGGCCATACATGGCTTTTCATTGATGGCCAATCATCCGTTGCAAAGATCTGTGATAGGCTTAAAGAGCAATTCCCTGAAGAACTCAAACCTGTGGAAGAGACTGAAATCAGGGTCACCAAATTCCTTTCCATGTTGTATCAGCAACGGTATATAACTTTCCGTGAAATTCAGGTCGGAACAACTTACAAAGCCAAATAATTTACTAATTTTGACGTTGAACTAAACAAAAACCTATACTATATTTATTCTTAAAGCAATCTGACATGAATAAAGAAATTTTAAACCTCAACCCCAAAGCGCTGTGGAGAAATTTTTACAGCCTGACCCAGATACCCCGGCCTTCGAAAAAAGAAGATCAGATCAGGGAATTTATCTACAATTTTGGCAAGAACCTCGGCCTTGAAACAATCCAGGATGAGGTCGGAAACGTGATCATCCGGAAACCAGCCACTCCGGGAATGGAAAATCGCCAAGGCGTTATCCTGCAAGGACACTTAGACATGGTTCCGCAGAAAAACAGCGACAAGGTGCATGACTTTGAAAAGGATCCCATCGAAACCATCATTGATGGTGAATGGGTTCGCGCCAACGGAACAACACTCGGTGCCGACAATGGAATGGGTGTGGCAGCAACCATGGCCATCCTCGAGGCAACCGATCTGCAGCATGGACCCATCGAAGCCCTTTTCACAACAGATGAGGAGACCGGAATGACCGGGGCCATCGGACTGAAACCCGGCGTGCTCAAAGGGGACATCCTCGTGAATATGGATTCCGAAGATGAAGGTGAACTCTATATCGGATGCGCCGGCGGAACCAACGGAAACATAAAATTTACCTATGATGATCAGCCATTAACGGGCGATTTTACCGGATATAAGATCAATGTGACCGGGTTGAAGGGCGGCCACAGTGGTGTGGATATCCATCTTGGACGCGGCAACGCCAACAAAATCATGAACAGGGTACTTTACCATGCGCATAAGAAACATGGATTGCAGGTTGCAACAATCGACGGTGGCAGCCTTCGCAATGCCATTCCGCGCGAATCATTTGCCATTGTAGCCGTTCCGTCAGCCAAAACAGAGGCTTTCCTGGCTTGTCTTGGCAGGGTAGCCGATAAAATCAAGCATGAACTCTCAGCCGTGGAACCTACCCTGAAGATCGAAGCCATTCCGGCTGAAACGCCCAAATCAGTGATAAACCAGGCCGTTCTTGTCAAATGCATGAATGCAGTATATGCCTGCCCGAACGGCGTAATGCGCATGAGCAACGAAATGGCTGGCCTTGTCGAAACATCAAACAACCTGGCCATCGTGAAGGCTGAAAAAGGAACCATTAAAATCTGCAACCTGATGCGCAGTTCTGTTGACTCAGCCAAAGATGATCTCCAGCAAATGATGCAGAGCGTGTTTGACCTGGCTGGCGCCGAATCAGTGTTTGATGGGAGCTACCCGGGCTGGAAACCAAACCCCAATTCCCCCATCCTCAAAACCATGCAGGATGTATATAACAGGAAATATGGCAACATTCCCGAAATCAAGGCCATCCATGCTGGTCTGGAATGCGGTATTTTAGGCGGTGCCTACCCCAGCTGGGACATGATCTCCTTTGGCCCTACCATCCGCTTCCCGCACTCTCCTGATGAAAAGGTCAACATCGCCACAGTTCAGAAATTTTATGATTTCCTTATCGAAACACTTAAGAATATTCCGGTGAAATAAACGGGTAGTTGATATCTTTGTGGAAATGAGGACCCGGATCATCTTTCTGTTTTCCGCATTTTGGCTGAATTCAGCTCCCCTGTTGGCGCAATTCACACCGTGGGATATCATTTACTGTCTGAACGGGGGTGAGAATAAATCGGTGGGAATTTCAAAACTGGCCGGTCCGAATCCATTGGAAAAACCAGGGTGGAACCTGATTTTTAATGACGAGTTCCGGTCCGACAGTCTCAACCCCGATAAATGGAATCGCAGCAGCCCATGGGATGACGGAAATGGCAGTTGTTCACGTGGTTTTGCTACCAATCCAATCAATCCGGCAGTTGAACCGGAAATAGCCCGTATTTCAAATACCCTCGTTTCGATTATACCCGACTGCCCCTATTCTGGAGGCGAAATCAAAACCATGAGTGTAGCCGATACTGCCTTCAGGAGCTTCTATTTTTATGCCCCGGGATATCTTGAAACAAGGGTGAAACTCTTCAACAAAGCAGGGCAAGGCGCTGCATGCTGGCTCTGGGGGGTAGGAACACCCGAAAATCCCGGAACTCCGGGAGCTTGGAACGAAATTGATCTTTTTGAACTCAACGGAGTTAACAGCAACATCTTTAATGGAGCCTATCACTGGACCCATAACGGAACACATGTTTCACAAAGCCACAGCATCTATTTAACCGATTCTGCACAATTGTATGACCTCTCGTCAAACTGGACTACCTTTGGACTTGAATGGGATACCGCCTCCATAAAATGGTATGTGAACAATCTGCTGGTTAAAGAACTCGATCTGCACGTCATTCCGCCCTATTGTGTTTCTGCACCACAGTATAACCAACCCCTCGCGCCCTTCTGCATCCGCCTGAGTACCGGGCCGAACACTGTTGGGAATCAGTCTGCAGTGCCCGACCCGGCCAACTTTCCACAATCCATGCTGATCGATTATGTGCGGGCCTACAAAAAAAAGGGTGAAAAAGTAACACCGGTTATCATTCAGGATAATCTCTGCCAGATGTGTGCTACTGATACATCGTTCGCCTCCTCAGCTAAAATTATCCGGACGCCTTACTATCCGGGTGCTACATATATATGGGACTCTCCTGCCTTTGCAATGGCCGCAGAACAAAGTCCGATTCCCCAGCCTCCCGAAAAATTTCGCCTGTGGATCAAACAAGGTACCCAGCCAGGTCAATCCTATCCTGTATATCTCCAAGTCCTGTTCCCGGAAGGATACACCGAATCAGACACGGCCTGGCTGTACATTGCCCAGGGTCCTCCTTTGCTGCCTCCTGATGAATTTCTTCCTGTTCCAATCGACAGTTTGTGCTATTTCTCGCTTTCAGCCCACCTGCAGCCAAATGTGGCTGGCGGTGAATTCAGCATCGATAACGGGTTATCCTGGACCAGGGGAACAATACGCGATCTCCTGGGAATTAGAAGCTGTCTGTTTGGAAATTTTAAACCCGGGGAGGTGGTTCAGTTTGTCTACCGTGAATTGAATGGATGCGGATACTCTCCGCTTCGTTATTCCTCACGCACGATCCCACAGCCTTCGCCTGGGTGTACATGGCCCTTTGCCATTGATGATTCATTGCAGCAACACTACAATCCCAAAAATCCACTGGTCTCCTGCTCTCCCAACCCGGTTACCGAAAATCTTATCGTAAAACTTGACCCATCGCTCCTGGCTGATAAAAACATCATTCAACTTGTCATGTACGATATCCATTCCCGGAGTCTCCTTGACTTGCCGGTGTCTGAAAGTGTCAATCAATTCAAAGTAGGCCATCTGCCTCATGGTTTATATTGTATCGTGCTGATCCGGAATAACCGGATTATCTATAAATCAACCTTTCTGAAAAATTGATATAAAATAATTTTGGTTATAAACTTTTATTTGTCTACTTTTGCAATCCCAAAAAAATATGTGAGATGACAAAGAGAACGTACCAGCCCTCGAATAGGAAAAGAAAAAATAAACATGGTTTCCGCGAACGCATGGCCACGGCCAACGGTCGTAAAGTACTGGCTTCCAGAAGGGCTAAAGGAAGAAAAAAACTGACAGTTTCCGACGAAAAATTAGATAAAGAATAATAATTCTTTTCTTGATTGACAGGATCAATCCGAATTTTACGCAATTTTGTACAGAAAGAAGATATCGTTAGATTATCTTCTTTTTTTATTTTTCATTCGTGCCTTAAATAATCAATCCCAATGAAAAAGATCGAATTTAAGAAGCTTCTCCCCTATCTTGCAGCCATCGTAGTCTTTGTCATCATAACCCTGGCCTATTTCAGCCCCCTGCTTGAAGGAAAAAAAATGTTTCAGAGTGATATCGTCCATTTCAAAGGAATGTCAAAGGAAATTGTTGACTTTCGGGCAAAATCAGGACAGGAACCGCTTTGGACCAATTCGATGTTCGGCGGTATGCCGGCATACCAAATCTCCACAAAATATACTTCGAACCTTTTAGGTTATCTCGACAAAATACTCACGCTTGGACTACCCCATCCTGCCAACCTGGTTTTTCTCTATTTCCTTGGATTTTTCATCCTCCTTTTGGCCATGGGCGTTGATCCCTGGCTTTCAATTGCAGGTGCAGCAGCCTTTGCCATGTCCTCCTATTTTTTCATCATCCTCGAAGCTGGTCACAATTCCAAAGCCCATGCCATCGCTTACATGGCGCCGGTTATTGCCGGGATCATCCTAACCATGAACCGAAAGTACCTTTGGGGAGGATTGATGACTGCCGTATTCCTTTCTCTTGAAGTAAAAGCAAACCATCCGCAGATTACCTATTACCTGGCGATGATTGCCCTCCTGCTGGGATTGTTCAAGCTTATTCATGCGATTCGCTTTAAGGAATATATCCCCTTTGCAAAAGCAGTTGCAATTCTTTTAATCGCACTGGTTTTTGCCGTCCTTACAAACCTTACCAGCCTGTGGGCAACGTGGGAGTATGGAAAATATACCATCAGGGGCAAGTCTGAACTGACATCCGAAAAGGAGAACAGAACCTCCGGACTCGACAAAGATTATGCAACACAATGGAGTTACGGAGTCGGAGAAACCATGACGCTGCTCATTCCCGATTTTTACGGAGGGTCATCCAGCGTGAAGGTCAGTGAAAATTCAAAGATCGCCGAGGCCATGAAAACCAATGGGATCCCCGATGAGTCAATCAGGCAGTTTATAAGCCAGCCGCTGCCGTTCCTCTACTGGGGCGCTCAACCCTTTACCTCCGGCCCGGTTTACGTGGGGGCCATCCTCATGTTTCTGTTTGTGCTTGGATTGATCATCGTGAAAGGGCCGGTTAAGTGGTGGCTGCTGGCCGCAACATTATTGTCCATCCTCCTGGCCTGGGGCCATAATTTCATGTGGCTTACCGAGCTTTTCCTGAACTATCTTCCGGGATACAATAAATTCCGGGCCGTCTCCATGATCCTTGTGATTGCTGAATTCACCATTCCATTGCTTGGCATTTTAGCCATGAGGGAGATATGCGAAAAAAGACAAGCGCGGAAAACACTTTTTAATGCTCTTCAGATCGCCTTCGCCATCACCGGTGGCGTTGCATTGTTCTTCGCACTGGTTCCGGGAATGTTTCTTGATTTCGTTGGCGCAGGTGACAAATATATGCAGCAGCAATATCAGTTCCCCGAATGGCTGATGCAGTCCATCCGCGATGAACGGCTGCGGATCCTCAGGATGGATGCCATTCGCGCCTTTGTTTTTATCCTCCTCGCAGGAGGAATCACATGGGCCGTGCTCTATAATAAATTAAAAAAAGAATATGCCTATTTGGTCCTTACCATCCTTATCCTGGCTGATATGTACCCTGTAAACAAACGTTACACGAATAACGACAGTTTTACTTCAAAATCACGTGTCGAAAATCCTTATCAACCATCCGCTGCCGACAACCAGATATTGCTGGATAAAGATCCCGATTTCAGGGTATTGAACCTGACTGGTGATGTTTTCAATGATGCAGGAACATCCTACTTCCACAAATCGATCGGGGGTTATCATGGCGCCAAATTACGCCGGTACCAGGAACTCATTGACCATGGCATCACGAAGGATATTCAGACATTTGCAAAAAGCATGCGTACTGACAGTACCCCTGTACTAAACATGCTGAATACGAAGTACTTTATCGTTCCGAACAACGACAAACGACCCATGGCCTTTCCAAATCCAAAGGCCCTCGGAAATGCCTGGTTTGTGAGCTCCGTTCAGTTGGTTGACAATGCCGATGCCGAAATCAAAGCATTGAATAATTTCAGCCCCGGCACATTGGCAATCGTGGATAAATCGTTCTCTGAAAATCTTAAATCATTCACACCAGCAAAGGATTCTGCCGATTTTATCGCATTGGATGACTATGCTGCGAATGCATTGTCATATCATTACCGCTCAAAGAATGCCGGATTCGCCGTTTTTTCTGAGATTTATTATCCAAAAGGATGGAATGCCTACGTTGACGGGCAACTCACCCCCCACTTCCGCGCCGATTATGTGTTGCGCGCCATGATACTTCCTGCTGGGGAACATAAACTCCAGTTCAAATTTGAACCCACCGTTTATGTGGTCGGTGAAAAAATTTCGCTCATCTCCTCCATCATTCTTATTGCATTCGTAATCATTCTGGCTGCCCTGGAGTTGAGAAAACCAAGGAAAGCCGCAGCATGAAAAAAGCGCTGATCATCACCTATTACTGGCCTCCCAGCGGCGGTGCCGGTGTACAGCGATGGTTGAAATTTGTTAAATACCTTCGCGAATTCGGATGGGAACCTGTGGTGTTTTGTCCTGAAAACCCTGAATATCCTGAAACGGACACCTCCCTCTTCAAAGATATACCGCCAGGGATTGAAGTGTTGAAATTTCCCATATGGGAACCCTATCTGGCATACAAGAAATTGCTTGGCCAGAAAAAAGAGGATAAAATCAATGCAGCCTTCCTCTCAGAGAAAAAAAAGAATAAAACCCTCGAAGACTTCTCCATATGGGTCAGAGGCAACTTTTTCATCCCCGATGCCCGGAAATTCTGGATCCGGCCATCCACCCGATTTTTGATCAAGTACCTGGCGAACCATCCTGTTGATGTGATTATTTCAACCGGACCGCCACACAGTACCCACATGATTGCCATGCAGCTGGCTTCGAAATTCATAATCCCCTGGCTTGCCGACTTCCGTGATCCCTGGACAAACATCGATTTTTACAAAGACCTTAAGCTGACCTGCCTGGCAGATAAAAAACACCGGAAACTGGAGAAAAAAGTTCTCCGAAATGCAAATGCGGTCACCGTAATCAGCAATACCATGGCCGACGATTTCGATAAGATCCTGCACCGGCGATACATTGTGATTACAAATGGATACGACACGGACGATGTGGCTCAGTTGCCTCCTGAAGCTGATCAAAAATTTTCCATCGCGCACATCGGGACACTGGTCAGTTCGCGAAACCCTGTTACACTCTGGGATGCCTTGAAAAGTCTGGTAGCCAGCCATGCCGGCCTGGCCGACGACCTGGAGATTAAATTGGTGGGTAAGGTTGATTTTACAGTCACCTCCGCAATTGAAGAATCAGGTTTGTCGCGGTTTGTTAAGAAAGTTGACTACATGCCGCATGACGAAGTGGTTACATGCCAGCGGCAGTCACAGGTGCTGCTCCTGATCATCAACAACACCCCGAATTCCAGGATGATCCTAACAGGTAAATTTTTTGAATACCTCGCAGCCCGACGGCCTGTTTTATGCCTCGGGCCCGAAGATGGTGATGCTGCCAGAATCCTGAATGAAACAAAGGCCGGACTGCTTGCCGGTTTTGGCGATGTTGAAAAAATGAAACAACATATACTTCACCTCTATGAAGGATATAAAAGAGGAACACTTACCATCCAAAGCCAGGAAATTGAAAAATTTTCAAGAAGGGAACTCACACGACAGTTATCCAAAACACTGGATGATATTTCGGCATGAACGCGCTAAGTCTCTTTAGCCTGTCCGGAACCATATTTTACAACAGCCTTCTTCTTCCAGTATCCCATTCGGTAATATCCAAAATATAAAACGACTCCCGAAAACCAGCCGATAGGGATCGACCACCATATCCCGTGTACGCCGATTGCAGGATTATTGGCAAGAAAGTACGCCACCGGGATGCGGACCAGCCACAAGGAGAAGAGGCTTATAAACATTGGGATCAAGGTGTCGCCTGCGCCGCGTAACACACCATTGATGACGAACATGAGTGAAAACAGGATGTAAAATGAACCAATGATGCGTAAATAGTCCCCTCCCATTGCAATCACAACAGGGTCGTTGGTGAACATCCGCATGAGAAATCTTCCAAATAGAACAGTGACCAGGGAGACGATGAGAGAGATGAAACTGGTCATGATCAGGGTTGCCCGTAATCCTGCTTTGACACGGTCGGGACGATTGGCCCCCATGTTCTGCCCCACAAAAGTTGAGAGCGCAACAGCGAAACTCATGGCCGGCATGGACGCGAAACTGTCAATCCTTCCTGCTGCACTGTATGCCGCATTGGCATCAATACCGAACTTGTTGACAATCCAGTATAACGCAACCATACCCGCAGCAACAAATGTTTGCTGGAATCCTGTAGGCAGTCCGATCCTCATGCTCTTTTTAAAGATCTCACGGTCAAACGTCAAATCCTTGAAGGAGAACTTTACCACCTTGTGGTAGCGGTTCAGATAAACGATCTGGGCAATAAATGCGCAGGCTTCAGAAATAATCGTCGCAATGGCCACACCGGCAACACCCCAGTGGAATATGGGAACAAAGATTAAATCGAGAATGATGTTTAACCCCACAGACCCTATCAAAAAGTACAGCGGTGTCTTTGAATCGCCAAGCCCACGCAAGATCGCACTGGTCCCGTTATATCCAAAAAGAAAGATCAAACCCGCAAGAAATATGGATAAAAACAACTTGGCGTCAGGAACGATGGCCGGGTCAAGATCGATGATCTTGAAAATCCAGCTGCTCAGCATGATTCCGCCCACACTTACTACGATCGAGGTAAAAAAAGTGAAGACGTACAGCGTATTGATGGCCTTCTTAACATTGTCGAGCTGCTTGGCTCCAAAATACTGGGATACGACAACGGTGAACCCCATCGTTATGCCAATGATAAATGATACAAGGAGAAAAATAATGGGCCCCGATGTCCCCACAGCTGCCAACGCTCCCTTGCCGATGTATTTCCCGACCACAACACTGTCGACGATATTGTACATCTGCTGAAAAACATTTCCAAGTAACATGGGAATGGCAAACTTCAGAATCAGCCTGCCCTCATTGCCATAACTGAGATCTTTCATGGGTGCAAAGATAGCCACAATTCACGGATAATTCGTATCTTTGCGGCAACAACAGTTCGTTCTGTCGCTGTGACTGACAACCGGTTATCACGTGTGATAGCCACACATCAATCACAGAGGAAAGTCGGGACAACACAGAGCACCATGCTTCCTAACGGGAAGGATCCAGGGATAAAAAGACCCGGGAGACAGAAAGTGCCACAGAAAATGACCGCCCCGGGTTGCAGCGAACTTGTTTCTAAAGGGAAACAGGTTCGCTGTTATCCGGGGTAAGGGTGAAAATGCGGTGTAAGAGACCACGATCCGGGTGGGTGATCATCCGGATGGGTAAACCTCATGGGTTGAAAGACCAAGTATACCAGCTGTCAAGGGTTGCTCGCCCAATGCTGGAGGGTAGGTCGCTAAAGCCTGTCGGCGACGGCAGGCTCAGATAAATGACAGATTAAAACAAAATCCTGCTTACGGAACTGTTGTTTCTTTTTTTCTCAAATTGATGCCATGAAGATCGTATCCATTGTAGGCGCCCGCCCCCAATTTATTAAAGCAGCAACCGTATCCAGGGTGCTCCGCGCCAATGCAGCCATCCATGAAATACTGCTGCATACTGGCCAGCATTATGATGAGAATATGTCCGATATCTTCTTCCGGGAGTTGAACATTCCTTTGCCCGACTACAACCTTGAAGTGGGCTCAGGAAGCCATGCCACACAAACAGGGATCATGCTCAGGGGCATTGAGGATATCCTGATAAAAGAAAAACCGGATTGCACCCTGGTATATGGGGATACCAACTCGACACTGGCAGGAGCGCTGGCCGCTGCCAAACTGCATATCCCTGTTGCCCACGTTGAGGCCGGACTGCGCAGTTTCAACCGTGCCATGCCCGAAGAACTCAACAGGATTGTCACCGACCACATCGCTGATATCCTCTTTGCCCCAACCCAGACAGCCATTGACAACCTCTCCCACGAAGGACTTGCCGATGTCACCTGCTTCTCCGGTGATGTGATGTATGACTCTGTTTTGTACTATAAGGATCAGATTCAACGAGATGCTTCAAAATATAAAACACCTGGAATTCCTCCTGAATACCTTCTTGCTACAATTCATCGTGCCGAAAATACGGACAACCCCGAAAACCTAAAAAACATTTTCCAGGCCTTCTCCAGGTTGAACCATTCCATTGTTTTGCCTATCCACCCGAGAACCCGGAAAATCCTCCAGTCTGCTTTTACCATCCCTGCAAATGTACATATCATCGACCCTGTCGGGTACCTCCAGATGATGAAACTCACCATCGATTCAACCAAGGTGATGACCGATTCCGGCGGACTCCAGAAGGAGGCATACTTCCTGAAAAAACAATGCATCACCCTGCGCACCGAAACGGAATGGATCGAGACACTCCATGATCAATGGAATATCGTCACAGGAAGCGATCCAATTCTCATTGAAAAGGCCGCCAAAACTGACCTCCCAACTGCCGCCCAACGACCGGGATTTGGCACTGGAAAGTCAGCCACCATTATCATGGAAAAGCTGCTGGGTTTTTAACCGCAAATTGTTAATAAAATCATTGATTTTCCTGAGGTTTTCTTAGATTAAGGTAACAAAAAAAATCGTACCTTTGCTTTGTAGTTTATTTATTACAACTAATTGATTATGACAGATATAGAAAAAGAAATAGCCAGCCAGGGTTACACAGCAGATAACATTCAAGTCCTGGAGGGGTTGGAGGCCGTGCGCAAACGCCCTGCCATGTACATTGGCGACATCAATGTAAAAGGATTGCATCATCTTGTATATGAAGTTGTTGACAACTCAATCGACGAGGCGTTGGCGGGTTATTGTAACCGCATTGAGGTGACCATTCATGAGGATAATTCCGTGACTGTTCTGGATAATGGCCGTGGCATTCCTACCGATTTTCACGATAAAGAACAAAAATCAGCCCTTGAGGTGGTTATGACCGTACTGCATGCCGGCGGAAAATTTGATAAAGACAGTTATAAGGTCTCCGGAGGTCTGCACGGTGTCGGCGTTTCAGTCGTAAATGCCCTCTCATCCCTGTTAAAAGTTATCGTTTACCGTGGCGGAAAGATATTTCAACAGGAATATGCATTTGGAAAACCGCTGTATCCTGTTAAAACAGTGGGCGATACCGAACGCAATGGGACACAGGTCACCTTCAAATCAGATAATTCGATTTTCATTGTTGAAAAATTTGAATATGAAATCCTTTGTTCACGTTTGCGCGAACTGGCCTACCTGAACAAGGGAATTACCCTTAAGATCACCGATGAACGTGAAAAAAATGAAAGCGGTGATTATGTTTCCGATACTTTTTTTTCAAAGGCCGGCCTCAGCGATTTCCTCATCTACCTGGATGCAAATCGTGAAAAACTCATCCCGGAGCCCATTTGCATGGAGGGTGAACGCAATAACATTCCATTGGAAATTGCAATGCAGTATAACACCTCGTTCTCCGAGAATATCCATGCTTACGTCAACAACATCAACACGCATGAAGGGGGAACCCACCTGGCAGGATTCCGCAGGGCGCTTACGCGTACACTTAAAAGCTACGCGGATAAGACCGGGATGCTTACCAAATTGAAATTTGATATCAACGGCGATGACTTCCGGGAAGGACTCACCGCCATCATCTCAGTGAAAGTCCAGGAGCCCCAGTTTGAAGGACAGACGAAAACAAAGCTTGGCAACAACGAAGTGATGGGCGTGGTCGATCAGCTCGCCAGTGAAATGCTTACCAACTATCTTGAAGAGCACCCCAAAGAGGCACGAATCATCGTCAACAAAGTGATACTGGCAGCGACTGCACGCCATGCTGCCAGAAAAGCGCGGGAACTCGTTCAGCGGAAAAATGTACTCACAGGCTCAGGATTACCCGGAAAACTATCCGACTGCTCCGAAAACGACCCGGCCCAATGTGAAATTTACCTTGTTGAGGGCGACTCTGCAGGCGGTACCGCGAAACAGGGCCGCGACAGGAGGTTTCAGGCGATCCTCCCGCTGCGGGGTAAAATCCTCAACGTGGAAAAGGCCATGGCCTATAAAATTTTCGACAGCGAGGAAATCAAAAATATCTTTACCGCTTTGGGTGTAACCATCGGAACAGAAGAAGACAGCAAAGCACTAAACCTCGAAAAGCTGCGTTATCATAAAATAGTTATCATGACTGATGCGGATGTGGACGGCAGCCATATCGCCACCCTTATCCTTACATTCTTTTTCCGTTATATGAAGGAATTGATTGAAAACGGACATGTTTACATTGCGACACCACCCTTGTTCCTCGTTAAAAAAGGGACGACGCAGCGTTACTGCTGGACTGATGAAGAACGTTTGCAGATTGTCGCTGAACTGAGCAGTGGAAAAGAGACCGGCATCCATATTCAACGCTATAAAGGCCTTGGTGAAATGAATGCTGAACAACTCTGGAGTACGACCATGAACCCTGAATTCAGAACATTGAGACAGGTCGCCATCGAAAATGGAACAGAAGCCGACCGGATCTTCTCCATGCTGATGGGCGATGATGTTCCTCCCAGAAGAGAGTTTATCGAGAAAAATGCCAAATACGCAAATATCGACGTGTAATTAAGCTTCTTCAACCCGCCCTCTTCATGACCCGAAAAAATTATATTTACCTAATCGCCGGAGTAATTGTCCTGGCCATCATTGCCTATTTCTTCTTTTCAAAGAATAACAAAGGAGAACAGGTCACGGCTAAAGTTAAACACGGGAATTTCCCGATCGAGGTGACCACTACGGGCGAATTAATTGCTAAAAGCTCTGAAAAAATATATGGCCCCCAGGGGCTTCGGCAAATTCAGATCTGGCAGGTAAAAATCCAGGATATCATCCCTGATGGAACGGTGGTCGATTCGGGGCAGTATGTTGCCTCTCTCGACCGGACTGAGATTTCAAATAAAATCAAGGACGAAGAAACCAACCTGGAAAAACTGGAATCACAGATGACCAAAACGCGGCTGGATACCTCCCTGGAACTCCGCAGCGCCCGCGATGAACTGATTAATCTGCAGTATGCCCTTGAAGAAAAGAAGATCACGTTAGACCAATCGAAATATGAACCTCCTGCAACCATCAGGCAGGTGCAAATCGACCTTGAAAAAGGACAGCGTGCATTCGAACAGGCCGAAAAAAATTACAAACTGCGCTACCAGAAAGCCGTTGCTAACATGCAGGAGGTATCTGCCTCCTACAACCAGGCTCAACGAAAGCTGGAACAAATGACCGACGTGCTGAAACAATTTAACGTACTTGCCCCAAAAGCAGGAATGGTAATCTACAAGCGAAACTGGGATGGCAACAAAATGGGGGTTGGGGCCACCGTGAATGCATGGGATAACGTGGTTGCCGAACTTCCTGACCTGTCCGAAATGATTTCAAAAACATACATCAACGAAATCGATATCAGTAAAGTGAAAACCGGCCAGCAGGTACAGATTGGCATCGATGCCTTCCCTGAGAAAAAATTCACCGGTAAAGTCATTGAAGTCGCCAACATCGGGGAACAACTCCAAAACTCAAATGCCAAGGTTTACGAGGTCAGAATTGTCGTCAATGAATTTGATTCAATTCTGCGCCCTGCAATGACCACCAAAAACAAGATCCTCACCAGCATTGTCGACAGCGTCCTCTTCATCCCCATTGAAGCCATCTTTAACAATGATTCTGTTGCATTTGTCTACAAAAAAGATGGGGGCTCCGTTGTAAAGCAACACGTGATTGTAGGACAATCCAATGACAATGAAATCATTATCCGGGCAGGACTTCAACAGGAAGACGAGGTATTGCTGGTACCACCCGAGAAATCAGACAAACTGGCCATCGAGATGCTATCCAAAGAGATCATCGCAAAATATAAAGAAAAACCACCTGTTGTAAAACCAAGAAAACCAGCAGTTAAAGATTCAGGCAAATCTCAAAGCCCGCCAACCGTCATTTTCAAAAAATAAACACACATGTGATATCCGGTCATTCGTCATTCGTCATTCGTCATTCGTCATTCGTCATTCGTCATTCGTCATTCGTCATTACCCCGCATGCTGGAACGTTACAAATACATCTTCAATATAGCCCTCGAAGCTGTCTTCATCAATAAATTCAGGTCTGTTCTAACAGCATTGGGGATCATCTTCGGCGTCGCTGCTGTCATAACCATGATGGCCATCGGGAATGGGGCTAAAAAGGAAATCCTGGACCAGATGAAACTGGTTGGAGTTAACAACATCATCATCGCCCCAAAACCTGAGAAGCCCAAAGCAAGTTCATCCCAGAGCAGTGACCAGAACAGTGATTCACAGGAGCAAGGTACAGATAAGAATAAAGGAAAATTCTCCCCCGGACTCAGCCTGAAAGATGCCCAAGCGATCAAATCCATCATTCCAACAGTTTCAACAGTCAGCCCTGAGGTCATTTACGAAACCGATATCGTCAAAGATGGCATCAAGACATCGGCAAAATTTACAGGAGTCACTCCTGATTTTTTCAGGGTTTTCGCCCTTCAACTTCAGGAAGGTGAAATGTTTAATGACGAACAACTCAAGGATGGGAAATCCGTTTGCATCATCGGTCCTTCGCTTAAGTCTAAATTCTTTCCCACAGAAAATGCCGTTGGAAAAGATATAAAATGCGGTCCCATTTGGCTTCATATCATTGGTGTACTGAAAAAAAGGGAAATAAGCCAGTCAAGTATCGATAACCTGGGGGTATCTGATTATAATAATTCGATCTATGCCCCCATCCAGACCTTGTTGCGCCGTTTCAAGGATCGGTCGATGATTACAGCAAGTTCACTTCACGGGGGTACCGTTTATTCCGATGGCATGAGTACCATGTATATGGATAATGCAGCCTCAGGCGATAAAGGCACAAACCAGATTGATAAAATCGTTGTCCAGGTTAAGGAAAGTTCACAGATTGGACCGACCGTTGAAATTCTGAAGAAGATGATGATCCGCCGCCATGCCGGTGTCGAGGATGTGGAGATCAAAGTCCCGGAATTACTGCTCAAACAGGAACAACGTACCAAAGATATTTTCAATATCGTGTTGGGTGCCATCGCCAGTATCTCACTCCTGGTCGGAGGAATTGGTATCATGAATATCATGCTGGCATCGGTCATGGAACGCATAAAGGAAATTGGAATCCGCCAGGCCATTGGAGCAACCAAGCGCGATATTATCCTCCAATTCCTGATGGAAGCCACCTTGCTTAGCATTAGCGGTGGATTGATCGGAATTATTCTCGGACTGGCACTTTCTAAAATCATCATGGAACTCACCGGAATACTCACCATTGTTTCTCCTGTCTCCATCTTTATCTCCTTCGGCGTTTCCGCTTCTGTGGGGATAATTTTCGGGTATATGCCCTCGCAGCGCGCTGCTAAACAAGATCCTGTTGAATCACTCAGACATGAATAACAACCAAATGAAGTTATTTGTAAAACATGCCTCACTGGTGTTTTTTATTACGCTTTTCACAAGCTTTCAGTGCGCCTGGGGGCAATACCAAATGCGCAAGTTAACACTGTTGGAGTCCATTGAAATTTCAAAGGCCCAATCGCCTGATGCGCTGAATGCCAAGCAAACTTTTCGCAAAAGCTACTGGGAGTTCAGGTCATACAAGGCATCAAATCTGCCTTCATTGGGACTCACCTCAACGCTGCCCAACATTACACAGAGCATCTCCCCCTATCTCAACCCAGATGGTTCCCAGGGTTATGTAAGTTCAAAATATATCAGCGCACAGGCGAATCTCGCACTGACTCAAAAAATTGGAATTACAGGCGGAACCATATCTGTCAATTCATATTTGAGTGGAGTGAACAATGCCAATATGGAAAATCCGAAGTCTTTCCTCAGCTATCCGGTTAACGTTGAATTATACCAACCCATTTTCACCTATAATCCCTACCGCTGGGACAAAAAGATCAAGCCGCTCAAATTTTCTCTTGCCAAACGCAAATACATCGAAGACATTGAACAAATCTGCATCACAACCACAAACCATTTCTTCACTTTACTACAGGCCCAGGTTGAAAAAAAAATCGCCCTGACAAACCTCTCAAATTATGATACCCTTTACCGGATTGCCAAAGGCAGGTACCAGCTTGGCAAAATCGCTGAAAATGACCTCCTTCAACTGGAGTTAAATTTCCTGAAAGCCCAGGCTGCGGTTGAAAATGCAGAACTGGCCCTTGACAATGCCCAATTCCGCTTTAAATCATTCCTCCGTATCCAGGATAGCGTACCCATTGTATTGCTGCCCCCTGGCAATATTCATTTTTTTAAAATTAACCCGGATAATGCCGTCTCCCTGGCAAATGAAAATTCTTCGAACACGCTTGACTTTAAGCGTCGTTTGCTCGAAGCTGCCAGTGCGGTGAACTACGCCAAACTGACCGGCCGGTTCGACGCACAGATCCACGCATTGATCGGACTTCAGCAATCCGGTCCGACGCTTCCGGATGCCTATCTCAATCCGCTGGATCAGCGCCAGATCTCTGTTGGACTTACCATTCCAATCGTCGACTGGGGAGTTGCCCGCGGGCAGATCAAAGTGGCTCAATCGCAGGAAGAGATTGTGAAAAATTCTGTTGAACAGGAGATCATCGATTTTCAGCGCAATGTTTATCTCAAGGTGATTGAATTTAACATGCAGCAAAATCAACTTAAAATTGCTGCAAAATCGGATACCGTCGCCCGCAAAAGCTATGAAGTAACCAAGGGAAGATATCTGATCGGGAAAATCAACAGCATCCTTGACCTTAATAATGCCCAGATTGAAACAGACAACTCACAAAAAAATTACTATTACGCACTCCAGACCTTCTGGAGAAGCTATTACGAAATCAGGAAAATGACCCTGTTTGACTTCCTTACCAGCACGCCGCTGCCATTTGATCTCCGTGATTTTAAATAATTTTTTCAACCTATTAAAACTGTTTCTAAATAATACCTATCTTTGCAACAAAGAAAATATTAACCTAAACTTTTAAACTATGGCCGTATTAGTTGGAAAAAAAGCTCCGTTATTCGAAGCTGAAGCAGTTATCAACGGGGGCGAATTTGTTGACAAATTCTCTCTCGCCCAGTATATTGGGAAAAAACATGTGGTCTTCTTCTTCTATCCGCTTGATTTTACATTTGTGTGTCCGACGGAAATTATTGCCTTCCAGGATAAAATCGCAGAATTTGAAGCAAGAAATGTAGCTGTGGTTGGGTGCTCGGTCGACTCTAAATTTTCACATTGGGCCTGGCTCAATACTGAACTGAAAAATGGTGGTATCAAAGGGGTGAAATTTCCCATTGTCTCCGATCTGTCCAAGACCATTGCCGCAAACTTCGATGTCCTTGCAGGGGAATATGCTTACACCGAAGAGGGTATTATGGAGTTTGAAGGAGGCCCTGTTGCTTATCGCGGCCTTTTCCTGATTGACAAACAGGGTATTGTCCGTCACCAGTTGGTCAATGATCTTCCTTTGGGAAGAAGCGTCGACGAAGCGCTCCGCATGGTGGATGCACTTCAGTTTTTTGAAGAAAATGGTGAAGTTTGCCCCGCAAACTGGCACAAAGGGGATGCTGGCATGAAGGCTACCGCAGAAGGTGTTGCAGATTACCTCAGCAACCACTGACCCAAACAAAAAGTTAATCCTTAAACCACAGAGGCTGTCTCATTAATCTGAGGCAGCCTCACTTTTTTTCGCTTCATTCCAATGCACATCCATCTCTGCCAGAGTCATTTCATGCAGCGGCTTGCATAACTCCTTCGCTTTTATCTCGAGGTGATTAAACCGCTTTATGAACTTACGGTTTGTGTGCTCCAGCGCATCTTCGGGGTTTACATCAATAAATCGCGCATAATTGACAATGGCAAAGATGAGATCACCCAGCTCATCCTCTTTTCTTTTTTGACCTGCACCCTGTTCAACCATCTCCTTCAGCTCATTCAACTCCTCAAGGACCTTTTCCCAAACCTGCTCAGGCTTTTCCCAGTCAAACCCAACGCCACTGGCCTTCTCCTGGATGCGAAAAGCCTTCACCATGGCCGGTAATCCGGCAGGCACCCCTGAAAGCACTGACTTATTCCCCTTTTCCAACAACTTGATTCGCTCCCAGTTATCATGAACTTCTTTGGCATCTTTCACCTGAACATCGCCAAAAATATGGGGATGACGGTGGATTAATTTTGCTATGATATTTTCGATAACATCCTTGATATCAAACGTATTGGTCTCTGATGCAATTTTTGAATAAAACACGAGATGAAGCATAAGGTCGCCCAGCTCCTTCTTAATCGATTCCATGTCCTTTTGCAAAATTGACTCTGATAGCTCATACGTCTCTTCAATCGTCAGGTATCGCAGCGATTCAATGGTTTGTTTCATATCCCACGGACATTTGGCCCTGAGCTCATCCATAATCTCCAGCAGCCTTTTGAATGCTGCAACTTTCTCATCCATTTTTATTATTTTGAGCAAAAGTAAGCATTTCGTTTTTGATGCGTTATTAATTACCAGATTTATGCATGATGGCGACAATGGATGAACAATTCATCATAAATTTGTTATCTGGCACCAAACGCTTCACCTTTGAGCAGAATGTTTAAACTTTCCATTTTTCCTCTCCGCTGCATAGCCATCGCGCTTTTATTCTTATGGCCTGCAGCAAAGGGATCTGCTCAGTTTCAGCATAAGCTTTTTTCTTCAAACATGATCATCGAAGGGAAGATTCACTATGGATTTCTGTATCCGCAGCATCTTGAGATGGAGATATTCAACGCCCATTTCCCTGCTTTTGAAATCAGCATCCAGCAAATTACCTATGGAAAACACAAATGGGAAAGGGATTACAACTATCCATTGATAGGGCTCACCTTCCTTTATACCCCTATGGGGAATAACCCCTCACTTGGAAATATTTACGCCTTGATGCCCTTCATTAATTTCCCGCTTTACAGGCACAAGAATTTCATGTTCGGCTTTCGCTTCGCCCTCGGAATCGGATATGTTACAAAACCCTTTGACCGCATTACCAATTATAAAAACCTGGCCATCGGGTCAAATCTGAATGCCGCTGTGAATCTGATGCTTGAAGCAAGATATCAGGTAAACTACTACCTTGCACTCAGCGCCGGAATCAGCCTTCAACATCTATCCAATGGATCACTGAAACTTCCAAACTATGGCCTCAATGCCCCATTGTTCAATGTTGGAGTAGCCTTGCGTCCGTTCAAGGAAAATAAAAACATCACCGACCGGTTCATTGCACCAACAAAACCATTTGATGCGATTATCAGGCATACCATTGAATTCAATGTAGGCGGAATGGTTGGATACAAGAATATGCAGGCGGTTTTCGGTCAGAACTTCCTGGTTTATCATCTCTTTGAAAACACCTTCTTTCAAGTCAGCAAAAAGAGCAAATTTGGTTTTGGTTTCGATTTTTCATACGACCCGTCTCAAATAAAGACACTTGAACAGAGCGGAATGGAGGTCGATAATACGTTGAAAATAATCCGGCCCGGCATCAATGGAGCTTACCAGTTGATTATGTCGCGTATCGGATTTGTTTTTAACCTTGGCTACTACCTTGGCGGAATGGAAAAAAGCAATGGTCCGTTTTATCAAAAATTAGCATTTCAATTTGCCTTTACAAAAGATTTCTTTGCCACCGTTATGCTCAAAGTCCACTGGGGCCGCGCCGATTATATCGGATGGGGCCTGGGATATCAATTCAATAAAAAATATGGAAAAAAAACTGTTAAATAATATACGTTTGGCAGGTGCCTCCCTTGTTCTGGCAACGTTTATATCCATGATCCTCGCTCCAGGATGTTCCAAAGATAAAGGAGTTTGTGTCACAAATACCGGCGCCATCATCTTTCAGGAGAGATCTCTCGGTGATTTTGACAGCATCAGCCTCAACGACAATGTAAATCTCATTCTTAGAAGTGACCTGGGAAACAGTGTCCAGGTTGAAGCTGGCCGAAATATTATTCAGGGCATCACAACAGAAGTCGTTGATCGTCAATTAATCATCAATAATAAAAACACATGCAATTGGTTGCGTAGCTACGACAGCCCCATCAATGTCCACATTTCAAGCAGTGCCCTCTGGAAAATCAGCTACAACTCCTCCGGTGATATCTGGACAGCAGGAAAACTTCAACTGGATTCAATAAATGTCGAGTTATGGGGCGGATGTGGGACCATTGATCTTGCGTTCGATTCACTGATGAAAGGCAATTTCAGCCTGAACATGGGTACGGGAAACATCATTCTTCGCGGAAAATGCGGATGGACAACGGTCTATTCCGGAAGTTACGGATCATACGATGCAAGGGATCTGAGTACCTGGTATACAGGCATTACCAATAAGGGAACAAACAATTGTTATGTAAATGCAAAATACCTCGATGCAACCATCAGATCTATAGGAAATATTTATTACAGAAATGATTCTATAAAGTCACTGAATGCCCAGATTTTTGGATCAGGAGAGGTTCTGCCTTTTTAAGCATCAGTACGCCCGGGCAAAAATCACACGCTGTTCCGAGGGTTTCCCTGAATAGATACATATTCCTTTTTCTCCGGGATTATGGAGGGGAATGACCCTAATGGTGGCTTTCGTCTCCTCCTTGATCTTTTCTTCGGTTTCCGCAGTACCATCCCAGTGGGCAGAGATAAAACCACCCCGGTCATCAAGAATTCGCTTGAATTCATCATACGAATCCACTCGGAAAGTATTCTCCTCTCTGAACGACATGGCACGATCATACAGGTTTTTCTGAATCTGGTCAAGCAAATGAACCACCTTATTCTCGATATCGGTAAGCTGAAATACCTCCTTTTCCAGGGTATCCCGGCGGGCGACTTCAACGGTACCCTGCTCTATATCCCTTGGGCCGATTGTGAGTCGTACCGGAACTCCTTTGAATTCATATTCAGTGAATTTCCATCCCGGCTTGTAGGTATCCCTGTCATCATATTTGACCGTGATCCCCTTTGCCTCCAGCGATTTTTTTATGGGAATTACAATCTCCGAGATCTGGGCAAGTTGTTCTGCATTTTTGAACACCGGGACAATGGCAACCTGGATGGGCGCCAGTTTGGGAGGAAGTACCAACCCATGATCATCAGAGTGCGACATGATCAAGGCCCCCATCAGCCGGGTGGAAACACCCCATGATGTAGCCCATACATAATCGAGTTGATTTTCCTTGTTCAAATATTTCACATCAAATGCCTTTGCGAAATTTTGTCCCAAGAAATGCGAGGTCCCTGTCTGCAAAGCTTTACCATCCTGCATCATTGCTTCGATGGCATAGGTGTCAATGGCCCCCGCAAACCGCTCCGCCGGTGATTTTGTGCCTTTGAGCACCGGAATGGCCATCCAGTTTTCAGCAAAATCGGCATAAACATGCAGCATGGTTTCGGCTTCCAGGACGGCCTCCTCCCTGGTCGCATGCGCCGTGTGCCCCTCCTGCCATAAGAATTCAGTAGTACGAAGGAAGAGACGCGTACGCATCTCCCACCTTACCACATTGGCCCATTGATTGATAAGAATTGGCAAATCGCGGTATGACTTGATCCAGTTTTTATAGGTATCCCAAATAATGGTTTCTGATGTGGGCCTTACAATAAGTTCCTCTTCAAGTTTAGCATCTTCATCAACTACAACCCCCTTCCCGTCCGGAGAACTTTTTAGCCTGTAATGCGTTACAACAGCACATTCCTTTGCAAAACCTTCGACATGACTTGCCTCCTTGCTGAAAAATGATTTCGGAATAAAGATGGGAAAGTAGGCATTTGAATGGCCGGTATCCTTGAACTTCTTGTCCAAAACGGCCTGTATTTTTTCCCAAATAGCATAACCATAGGGTTTTATAACCATACATCCACGCACAGCAGAATTTTCAGCCAGATCGGCCTTGATAACCAGATCGTTATACCACTGCGCGTAATTTTCTGCCCTTGAAGGAAAATCTTTTGCCATTTTTGTAGTTTGGTATGAGATTTGTTAATTTTAGTCGGATTATTCGGTTGTAAAAATACGAAAATAATCCCAATTTTAATGAACCCACTGCCCACCCCGGTATTTTAAAGTTAACGTCCTATGAAAAATTCAGCATGTGTTCTCGCAATCATCAGTCTGGCAATCAGTGCTTGTACCACCCAAAAACAAGCAACCTCCTATGTCAATGATGAAGTTTATAATTCGGCTTCCAAAATTGAGCAGTCACGCCCTGTTTCTTCCCAACAAACTGCGAGCGGGGCTCAAGTCATTACATCTCCTGATAAATCAACAATTCAAAAACCAGGCGCCTCAACTTTCGAGGATGATTACAACGACTACTCCTATTCCAGCCGCTTAAACCGGTTTAACAGCAAAGACACCACCAAAGGATATTTTGATGACTCCTATGCTGCTGGTTCTGCCAATGCCAACGCAGGCAGCAACGATCCCAATGTGAACATCTCCTTTGGCATTGGGGGAGGATACGGCGGCTATTACGGCTCCTCGATGGGATTTGGAATGGGATGGGGTTCTCCCTATTCAAGTTGGGGATGGGATTATGGCTGGGGCTATCCCTATTCACCCTGGGGATGGAATTATGGCTGGGGCTATCCCTACTATTATGGATATAATTCCTGGTATAATCCATGGTATAACCCATGCTGTTATTGCTATGGTTACAATGATTGGTATTATGGAGGTTCCTATGCAACCAACTCCTACTATGGCTCCAGAAGATCAATTTACAGTTCAGATGGAGGAGGAAATACGCCAAATTCGCGTAATACAGCGAATGTTTCAGGGACCAAGTCAAATCCCGGCAGCAGAAATGAAGTTACACCAACCTATTCAAGGACCAACGTTGCACCTTCATCAAGAAATGTGCAAACCTCGACCAGGAGTGTTCCATCCAGCCAGGAACAATATAAATACACACGGACAACAACCAACAAACAGGGAACCTACCAGCGAACAAACACAAAGACCCAGGTCCAGCCTCGTACCCAGCAACCAGCGCCACGATATACTAGGCCAGAAAATGTCAGTTCTTCACAACGTTCAGGATCTGCACAAAGCTATTCATCCCCAGCATACAGGCAACCCAAATCAAGCCAGGAATATCTGACTCCACGGTCGCAAAATCCGCGCTCATCAAGCATCTCAAATCAAAATGCCGTCAACAGGAACAACACAGGGGCATCTGACAACAGGGTATATTCCACACCAACCAGATCCGGCTCAACAAGGAGCTCCTCTCCCGCACGCTCAAACCCCAGCTATTCTTCACCGACGCGTTCGGGCAGCAGTGGTTCATACACTGCACCTGTGCGTTCAGAAAGTAGTGGTTCCTATTCTGCTCCAACTCGTTCAAGCGGAAGCGGAAGTTACTCTGCTCCTTCCAGATCAGGGGGAAGTGGGGGCTCGGCTCCATCAGGCGGCAGTGGCAGCAGTGGTGGTGGTGGTGGAAGACGCAGGTAAACTTTAAAAATTCTAAA
>Ga0247844_1003194_pt1 | contig 24644 bp, 22 predicted proteins | sample LaCtaG_FD_192421 | JGI IMG/M metagenome (GOLD analysis project Ga0247844, IMG submission 192421) | Freshwater microbial communities from meromictic Lake La Cruz, Castile-La Mancha, Spain - LaCruzMarch201714.5m_1 | ecosystem: Environmental > Aquatic > Freshwater > Lake | place: Spain: Castile-La... | reverse complement strand
ATGATCCATTTCTAAAGCATACGTAGACCCACAATTTCGACACTGACCTTTATCTCTGCTCCAAACTTCTGCTTTTACCTGTACGGGAACATATCGCGAGTCACTTTCAGTGACCTTTGTTTTTCGTTTCACAATGGAAGGATCCCAAACCTCTAAAACCTCATCACAAATTTTAATAATAAGTTCATCCATATCCTTACAGCTATGAGCTTTAAAGGCCTGAACTTTTTTAAGGGCCTCTACAGTTTCATGCCTAAGCCTTAAATTTACTTTAGTTGGAACTGAGATCTTTCTTTTTTTGTTTAAGTCTTTTTCAGTTTCTTTAATGGTTTTTCCTGCAATTTCATTAAAAACTTTAATCTTCTCATCTTTATTTTTTATTTCTTCTGCCTCAAAAAAGTGTTTGGCCAAATTTAATTGCATAAGATTAATGTCACCACTTTCAATCTGTCGAGAAACCTCTGGAATATCCTTTAACATACGACAAGCACTCACTCTTCTTGATGCCTGACCTTCTGAATACCTTAATACCCTAATGCAATATTCATAAAGACTTCCACACCTCACATCTGCATAAAGTTTTCGTGAGTCAACTTCCTTTAAATGCCATAACAGTTTTGATAAGACTGCCCGTTCCTGACTTGCGAGATTAAGAGTTGTTTTTAATAATTCCGAATTGGATATGTTTTTGAGTTTCATAAAGCATTAATACGTAAAAGATACGTATCTGTCAAGTTTTATCTGGCGAAGCTTTGCGAAACAAAACACATCACTGGCGAAGCCTTGCGCAAGAAGATAAAAAGTAGTCAGTAATAAAAATTATATCAACAATCCATCATCTCTTAATTTATCAATGTGTTTATGAATATTCTGTATAGCGTATGGCCATAGATCCTTGGAAACATTTTTATAAATCTCTTCTAGAATCTGTTGCGGGTCCATCCCTTTTTGGGTCATGACTAGAACTTGGTTCTCACGAACTTTCCGATGTTCAAGAGTGCGCTCGAGGATCGCTGTTCCACCTAGACCAATTCCGTGAGAAGGAAAAACAACTTTTGGACAAAGAGCGATGACTTTTTCTAAAGTATTAAAATATTTTTTCATATTGCCTTCAGATCCTCCGATGACAACTGTCCCGGACCCTTGAAAAAGATCTCCTGCCAAAAACCAGCTCATATCTTCTGGTGCAACTCCTAAATGGCCCTCATCATGTCCAGGAATTTCATAGACAATAACTTTTCTTCCAAGCCACTCAGTAATAACATCACCCTCTTTAAGAAACTGAGTTTTAATTCCATTAAAATATGTCGTATCTTTTCGAAGTAACCTATCAAAAGTATCCTTGCTTAACAGGATAGGTAACTTAAGCTCTCGCGCCATCTGAGTGCTTCGTTCGTGATGATCCGGATGGTGATGAGTCAGCATGATTTTATCCACACCAAATAGCTTCACAGTATTTAAGAATTTTTTATATTCTTCATCATCTTGAGGAGAGGGATCAATTAGGATCTTTGCTTCAGCGCCATCCCCGATGAGAAAAGCATTTGTTCGAGTGGCCGGTGGCAACGTATGAGATAAGGGCATAATTTGGCGCACAGACTTTAGAGATTCAATGTAAGGCACAACATTATGTGTATCGTATCGAAAGTTTAGATCCGGAATACTTTTAATATCTGGATCTCGTGCAAGAGTCTCTATGACTTTAATTGCTGGTGGAACGGCAAGAATGTATCCTTGATTATATTGCTGAAGGAGTTCAGCTGCACTCATCCATTTAGCAATACGTGCTTCATTTCGATCAATGTTGAAGTCTACTTTTATGTTAAAATTTATACGAAAAAAGTAAGTTGCAAAACGGAAAGGATTAAAATCAGGAGTAACAGCAAGACCAAGAAAATCGATACGGTCAATTCGACCTGCTGCGAGTTCCTCACGTAAATCAATGCCTAATTCCTCTTTTCCTTCACGCACAGCTGCTCCAAAAAGACGGGGCTCAAGTCCAGAAGCAATAGCATGATCAGAATGAAAAGCATCATCGCCTACTTCTACTTTTCCACCAGGAAATGCCCAATAACCAGGGAACGCTTTTAAAAAAAACTGGCGTTGAATAGCAAAAATCTGATCCCCATAAGTCATGACAATTGAAACGGCATCAATGATCTTATTCATATTTTTTTCCTAAGTAGAGACTGGCATTTTTATAACGAATCTCACGGTACCCTTTAATGGCATCAAGCTCTTTGAGACGCTTTCTGGTGCACACATACGAGACGACTTCTTTACGTATTGTGAGAGCGATCTCACGTTCGGTTTTATGCCAAAGGGGCATGATTTTTCTTAATATCCTTAAATGTCTCATCATCTTAAGCATCCAGGGCTTTGGTGAAAAATCAAACTCCACTTTTTTTCCATAAACAACAAAGGACGGACGATTAATATGAACCACTTCAAAAGACGTTCCAAGCTGTCCATATGTCTTATGATCAAGTGAACTCTTAAGAGGTGAAATCATCTGATGAGAAACAAAAACTTCATCCTTAAGCCAGTATGTTTTAGTAAGAGTTCTTAAAGCAATGGCCTGATCAACTTCAGGATATTTCTTAAGCCCTTGAGCATCTTGATAAAAATCACCTAGTTTCTCGCCTTGATCAAAAACGATGAGATCATGCACATACTGACTTATATGAGTGCGTGGAATATGAGGAAACTGTTCTGATAACAATTGAGTATAAGAAGTCCAAGTGTTTACGAGTTTATCAGAGTTCTGCCACGGATAACTTGCGAGCCTCACACTTTCTCTCAAGTGCTCTCTATTTTTATCATCATACTCAATTAAAACATTTTCTGGATTAATGACCCAATGACGTCCCATCATGAAAGCTTCCCAATTAGAATTAAATTCTGTTTTGGGAATAGACACCTTAAAGGCCTTTTCTAAATCATCTAAAGAGAAAGGAAGTCGACCTAATTGAAAGGCAATACCTAAAATCATGGCCGAAGCATATACTGGTCGTTGAAATTTTTCAAAACACATCTTTTTCATGGGTGCCATGATAAGGCGAGAACCTAACTTCTCCTGTAGCTCACGCTGAATATCTAGAGCTGTAATGACATCGTTATCAATCCCTCGATCTAATAATATTGTGAGCGGAACCTGGTAATCAGAATCCACAATAAGAAATCCCGTTGCAGATAAAAACTCCACGGCCCGGGCACCTTCTAACAGATCAGGAGATACCACAAGATCGGCCGTTGCCAATGGGACAACCTGACCTTGAGATTTATTTTTATGAAAAATACTTAAGTGACTTGTGACTGAACCATTCCTTTGAGCAAGTCCTTTCTGATCAACAAACTTAAACTGCAGATCATCTCTTCCGCCCATGCTCGATGCTGCCTCAGCGATCACTCGTGAAATAGTTGTCACTCCAGATCCGCCTACTCCTATAACAATCGCTCTAAAATCTTTGCCCTCAGCAATCTCAGACAAATCTTTTTCAACTTTAGGCAAAACCATATCTAGAGGGGTGCCGGACACCTTTTGGACCTTATGAATCGATTTATATTTTGTCGGATGGTAATCAGTAACCTTAACCAGCTCAAAACTTGGACAGGCCTTGATCTTTGTACAGTAAGAGTCTGAAACACAAATCTGAGGATCGATGTTTACCTTTGTACCATAAGCATCAAAAGTTTGTGAGAGTCCAGGACAACCAGTCATATCAACACATGCCCGACAATCTTCACAGGCCAAAGTGTTGATTTGGTAAAACTCTCGAACTTTTTCGGTTTCCCCTTTTGAAAAAAGTTTTTTCTCATCACGCTTTTTGCGAGCATGAAATGTAAGCCCACATTCTTTATTAGAAACAATGACCTTAATTCCTGGCCTTTGAACATAATCCAATAGGAGGTTTTTATAAAAATATCGATCTGATGGATTAATTTCAATGGCCACATCAACTCTTAGAGATTTTGCGACTTCTAAGATATTTTGGCGAGGTCTCACCTCACCCTCAACGGAGACTCCTGTTCTTGGAGTGACCTGGTGTCCAGTCATGGCCGTATTATCATTATCTAAAAGAATATAAGTTATATTGTGACCCATCTGAACAGAGTTTGAAATAGTGGTCATCCCTGAATGGAAAAATGTTGAATCTCCCATGAGAACCACAGATGGATTAGTGGTAAAAAGATCGGTTCCTGCACCTAATGCACCACCTTGCCCCATGGCCGAAAGATCGTGCATCTCTTTGAAAGGTTCCAAAAATGAGAGTGAATAACAACCGACATCACCGTGAGAAATAAGATTTACATTTTTATCTGCAAGACTTGCTCGCACATCTTTCATGATACTTAAAGTTTCACGATGTGGGCATCCAGGACAAAAAGTAGGAAGACGTTTAGGAACTAAAAGATCTAACTTCAAAGGAAGAGGTAAATGTTTTAGACACGAGTCCCCTTCTTTCTCCCAGTCAAGGACATCTAAAACTAAATTAAGCTTATTATAAATAATCTCATAAGAAAGACCTCCATAAGCTGGAAAGCCTTCAATAAAAGTACCATCGTTGTTAAACTCTTTGCCCATCGTCTGTACTGAAAGTCCATGACGAGCGATCATTTCTATAATCTCTCCTTCCAAGAATCCACGTTTTTCTTCAACGACAATTAAAGTCGAAATTCTATTCAGGAATGGAAGAAGTTGTTTTTCGTTAAAGGGATAAGAAGTCGCGGCTTTATATAAAACAAATTTTTCTATTAAACCACTTTCTTCCAAAACCTGTTTAAGAGTTTCAAATACACCACCCGAAGTGATAATTCCTATCGAAGAATCAAGTCGACCATGAATTTCATCTAAATTCATTTCTGCTAAAATCGTTTTCACACGTGGAAAACGATTTAAGATCATTGTTTTATCAGCGATCAGAGAATTGGGTGGAACCATGACATGACTAGATAAATTAAATGTTGAAGGCTCCAAGGTCACTTTTTCGTGAGTGACTATTTTTTCTTCATTCATCTGCACTCGTCCACCACCTTCGGCCATGAATGTGGTGAGAAGAATCCCTGAATAGACGGAACTCTTTTGAGAAAGCTCTAGAGCTATTTTCATCCAGTCTTTAAGCTCTTGCGGTGTCGAGGGTTCAAGAAAGGGAATATGGAGGTGCTTAAATAGATATCGGGAATCCGCTGGCGTCGAAGTTGAAATCGACCAAGGATCATCGCCTACAGCAATAACGACACCAGAATTACCTGGGTTGGCAAAGTTGCCTACAGACAACGCATCACTAGCAACATGAAGACCCATGGACTTCATCGCCACTAAAACATTTTGCCCCGCCATCTTTCCGCCACTGGCCATGGCAGCAGCGTTGGCCTCAGAGTTCGCGATAACTACACGGATTCCTTTCTTCTGCATCTCATCTTTTTCTTCATAAAGAATATTAAAAAAATCTGCAAGTGGTGATCCAGGGTAACCGGTGTAGAGATGAAACCCTGCTTCCAGAGCGCCCTGAATGAGTAATTCATTGCCATTGAGAATCTTATAGCTCATTGTTTTATCCTAAGTGGTTAGCCTATTGGTTATACCGCATAAATTAAGGACTTTCCATGCAAGAAACGATGACTCTCATATCCCAATCCGTTGCCATTTTAGTTGACGGTAATAACATTGAACGCTCTCTAGAAGGAGAGCACGGTCAAAACTTAATGATTAATTTTGACTCTCTCATTCCAAGGTTGTTAAGTAACCGTGGTCTTAACCGACTTATTTATTTTCGTGAAGGAAAAAATATTTCTTCAAAGCTAGCGGAAAGACTTCACACTAAATATCACGGCTCTGTTCGTCCTTGTCATAAGTCTGCAGATATTCCTCTAAGTATCACGGCCACACAACTGGCCAGTAAAGTGGACGCTATTATTATTTTATCAGGTGACTCGGATTACGTGGAACTTGTAAGCCATTTAAAATCTCAAGGTGTTCGAGTTGAGATTTGTTCGGTAGAATCAACAACAGCGAAGATTCTTTTAGAAGAAGCCGATTATTTTCATCCTATCTTAAAAGAAGATACTTTTGCTCTTCCTTCGAGCCTTCAACACAAAAAGAAATCACGTCGATAAGGAACATCTATGTCACAAAACCCAGCTGGATTAAAAAACATTGATCATCTTGAGTTCACTGTGGACTCTTTTAACTCTCCCACTGTGCCACTTTTTACGACCATGGGATTTTCTAAAACCGCAGAAAACGAAGAATCAAAACTTTATACTCAGGGACAAGTGCGTTTTCTTGTTAAGGCCGCTAAAAATGAAAATGATCTGGCCCGACAATACTTAAATAATCACGGCGAAGGTGTTAGCAAAATTTCTTTCCAAGTGGAAAGTGTGGAACGCGCCCTGGATGTGACTCTTAAAAACGGTGCCAAACTCATCACTGATCTTAAAATTGATGGCAAAACTAAAACTGCGGCCATCCAAGGTTTTGGTGATGTGATCAATGAGTTCGTCGAACGTCCAGCCGAAGAATTTCGCCCTGGTTTTAAGAACACTGAAGATGCAAAGGCTCAGCCCCTCAGGACTCGTGTTTCACGAATCGATCATTTGACCAATAACGTACCTAAAGGTCAGATGGAACATTGGGTGGAGTTTTATAAACGCACTTATGGTTTTATCGAAACAAGATATTTTGACATTAAGGGTTCTAAAACGGGCCTTAATTCAAAAGTTGTTCAGCTGGCCGACAACTCGATTATCATTCCGATCAACGAGCCTGAAAAAGAAAACGGTAAATCTCAGATTCAAGAATTCCTGGACCAACATAAAGGCCCAGGAGTTCAACATATTGCTTTGATGACCCCAGATATCATTTCAACTGTGGGTGAATTAAGAGAACGGCAGGTGAAGTTTTTAGATGTGCCTGTCACCTATTATGAGGCACTACCTAATCGTCCTTTTAAAATCACCGAAGATATTAAAGTCCTTCAGCATCTCCGTCTCCTGGCCGACGGAGATGCTGAAGGTTATCTCCTTCAGATTTTTTCCGAAACTTATGTTGGCCCTCTTTTCTTTGAATACATTCAAAGAAAAAACCATTGGGGTTTTGGAAATGGAAACTTTCAAGCTCTCTTTGATGCCATTGAAAGAGATCAGATGAAACGGGGTTATCTTTAGTTTGTTCCGTAAATCACTGATTCAAGAACACAATTTTTACTTTCTGGATCATAGTCTGTAATGAGATCGATGATTGTTGGAAGGTCAATAATCCCCTTCACGTAAATAGGCTTAAGTTCTTCAGAGGACGGAGACCCATCAGCATGCTGCTGCTGCTGGCATTGTTGCTGCTGCCGTTGTTGTTCCTGTATAGGATCCTTGCTCACCAAACGTGGCTTACGAAGCATTTCTACTATACCGTCATTGGAGAATCTTTTACGAGTAGCACCTTTAATCACAACCTCTTTAAATTCTTTCGGCCCATAAGAATGGGGGTTTTGAATCTTAAAAGACTTAATGCTCTCTAATGTCACATTATAATAAATGCCTTCAGTATGCACACAGTCTCCATACCTCAAGACCGTCTTACTACATACAATTTGGGCCTTTAAATCATTGGTCTCCCACTCATAATCATTCACCTGATACGTGTAAGCAGAAACTTTAAGCGACATAATCATCAAAGACAAAATCATAACATTTTTCATAAACCCTCCTCAGGATGTTTTTCTTGAGAAGGTTATAGCTTCAAATAAAAAAATAGGAATAAGGATTCAAGCAAACTGTTCAGGCCTGTTCAAAGAACTTTTTTTTCGTGAATTTTCTACTTAAGATTATTTCTGACTGGCCGCTGGTGAAAAGTAAAACTGGTTAAACCAATTAGACTGAAGATAATCATATTTCTGATTAAGTGTTCTTGAAGAGTCATCATAAGGAATGCGGTTATTACCTAGAGTCCAATAACCTTCGTAAGATTCAACATGATAAGGTATTTGATAACGAGCGGATCCATATTCGGCAAGACCATAATACTGACCACGCCCTGAAGATATTCCTGTCCCAGAGCAACCGCCATATCCTAAACAAGGCTTCTCTCCCAAGGCGTTGGAGAAGCTACCTGTATTGGATGTGGTATTCCCTTGCTGGACATTTAGCCATGTATCCCAGATCGTTTCTGCGTTTGCCATAGGCGATAAGACAAAGAGGATGATTAACTTTTTAATCATGTCCTCTTATCGGACTAGATCGCTCAGAACTTGAGGTCATGTTTTTTTTGTGTTCATCTATGATCAGCGAAGTGAATAACCCTGATATTTTTACAAACTATTCACTAGCAACAGCAGATTAATCCTCCTACTGGTTGGCCATAAACACATCATACCCCAATTTCAAAATCGTGAGCAGGACGATCCCCCGCAGAAGTCCTCGCACAAATTCATTGCCTTTAAGGAGGGCCAGCCGGACTCCTAAAAAAGCTCCCAAGACATTAAACACCATCATCGGAAGAGCGTACTGAAAAAGAAATGTTCCCTTAAAAGCAAAAAGCAACAAGGCCGCGAGATTTGTCGTGAGGTTAATGATCTTGGCGTAAGCGGAGCCTTGCACGTAAGTCATTCCCAAAAGACCCACAAAAGCAATAATCAAAAAGCTCCCAGTTCCTGGACCAAAAAATCCATCATAAAAACCAAGAACGGCCCCAATCATGAAAGGTTTCCAAACAGGAATCACTACATGAGGATCATGATCCATCAAACCAAAACTTTTATTTCTAATAGTGATTAAAAAAACCACAAACAAAAGCACCATAAAAAGTGGTTTTAAAATTTCATTTTTCACTACTGATACTGTGTAAGCACCTAAAAAAGAAAAAAGGAATGCGGCCAAAATGGCAGGAATAATAACAGTGCGAAGATAAGGAATGGCCCTGGAAAATCGGTAAGCAGATAAAGCAGTTCCAGTCACTGAAACGAGTTTATTTGTCCCAAGCAAAGTCACTATGGGGTATTGAGGTAGGATCAACATAAAGGCCGGCAGCTGAATAAGCCCCCCTCCTCCTACAATAGAGTCGACAAATCCTGCTCCGAAAGCAGCACAACAAAGCAATAGAATTTCCTGATTTAGCATAAACCGTAGAGTATTTTCCATGCTGCGCAACTGTAAAGCACGAAATTAGGTTAAGACTCTGTTAAGAATGCAAAAAATAGTTAAAAAGCTCCTCTTGAGAGACTATTATGTCGCCCTCAAGGAAATGCTATGCGCAATATTTTTTATTTAGTCATGATGATGATGATAGGTTGCTCAAATGACGACAGAATGTTGATCGTGCAAAATAAAGGTTCCGATACCCTAGTTAACCTTGCTCAGGCGTGGGCCGAAGAATACAAAAAAGTAAATCCAGAAGTTGCCATCGCTGTTTCGGGTGGCGGATCTGGAACAGGAATCGCAGCTTTAATCAACGGCACCGTTGATATCGCTAACTCTTCACGGGCCATCAAAGATGAAGAGCGTGCAGAGGCCATGAAAAACAATAATAAAGTCATTAATGAATTTGTAGTTGGAATGGATGCTCTGGCAGTATTTGTTCACCCTAAAAACCCGCTTGATGGCTTAACTTTAGAAGAGATCGCTTGTATCTATGGCGAGGGTGGAAAATGCGTTTATTGGCATGATATCCGGGGTACAAAAGTTTCGGGATGCCACGAAAATAAAATCATCCGTGTTTCTCGCCAATCAAACTCTGGAACTTACCAGTATTTCCGTGAAGCAACCTTAGGTAAGAAACGTGATCTTAAACTAGGATCAATGGATCTTAACGGGTCTCGAGAATCAATAGATCTGGTAGAAAAAACTCCTTGTGCTGTTGGATATTCCGGTATGGGATATTTAAATAAACATGTTAAGGCCCTCTGCATTTCAAAAAATGACAATGCCGAATGTATCAAACCCACTCTGCAAACAGCTACTGATAAATCTTATCCCATCTCACGGGAATTATATATGTACACCGCTGGCACTCCCTCAGATCAAGTAAAAGCTTATATGGAATGGACTCAGAGTGATGCGGCCAAAGTCATTACAATCAAAGCAGGATATGTTCCTGCTCCTAAAAAGTAGAGATGAAAATGAGTAATTCAACGACTTCTCAAGCATTCCTTGAATGGCGTCAAAAAAAGACCACTAAACCAACCAGTGAAAAAGTCATCGAGTTTATTATTAAAGGTGCTGGCTTTAGCTCAATCATTCTCATCGCGGCCATTTTGATCTTTATCCTAAAAGAGTCTTTGCCTTTTTTATTATCCAAATTTGATTTTAAAGAATTTTTTATGTCTACAGAATGGTACCCAGCTTCTGTAGTCAAAATTCGCTACGGAATTTTGGCCCTTTTAGTAGGCACAGTACTTGTGACTGTGATTTCTATGCTTATCGCTGTTCCACTGGGTCTAGCATGTGCTTTTTATATTTCAGAATTCTGTTCCCCTCGCATGCGAGAGATCTACAAAATCCTAATTGAATTTTTGGCCGCCATTCCTTCTGTCGTTTGGGGGTTTATTGCGATCATGATGATCAATCCATTAATTATCAATACTTTTAACGTTCCAATTGGTTTGAACATATTAAATGCTTCAATCATCTTAGCACTTATGTCCCTGCCTTTAATTGTATCAGTGGGCGAAGATGCTCTGAGAGCAGTACCTGAAACTTATCGCGAGGCCGCTGAGGGTCTTGGTGCAACGAAATGGGAAATAGCCATTCGGGTCCTTCTTCCGGCCGCTAAAAATGGTCTTATGGCAGCTGCACTCTTAGGTGTGGGTCGTGCATTAGGCGAGACCATGGCCGTATTGATGGCCACAGGTCATTCGATTCAAATTCCACAAAGCATTTTTGAGCCAGGAAGAACCTTAACAGCAACCATTGCTGCTGAGCTTGGTGAGTCACCAAAAGGCGGAGAACATTACCAGGCCCTTTTTGCAATTGGACTTGTTCTTTTTATTCTTTCGTTTGCTGTTAACCTTTCCGCCGATTACCTCATTCGCGGAAGAAGGAAATAACTATGTTCAGACCAAGCTCACATCTTATTAATAAAGAGATCAAAGAGAAAAAGTTTAAGAACCTTTTAAGTTCAATTACGTTTTTCCTCTTTCTTCCCGCGCTCATCATTATTCTTTGGCTTGCCATCAAAGGCTCCCCTGTATTGTCCTGGGATTTTTTAACACAAGACCCTATTAATGGGATGACGGCCGGTGGAATTTTTCCAACTATTGTTGGAACATTCTGGCTTGTTGTTTTAAGTGTACTTGTTTCATGCCCACTAGGTGTGATTGCTGCCATTTATTTATCCGAATACGCGGCCGATAACACACTCACAAGGATCATCCGACTAGCAATCTTAAATCTCGCGGGTGTTCCGAGTATCGTTCATGCACTTTTTGGACTTGGCGCTTTTGTTCTTTTTATGAAGATGGGAACAAGTATTCTGGCGGCCTCATTTACATTGGCCGTCATGAATTTACCCGTGATCATCACTTCAACACTTGAGTCCCTTAAGGCCGTTCCTCATTCTTATAGAGAAGCTTCTTGGAATGTGGGAGCGAGTAAACTTCAAACGATTCGTTATATCGTGTTACCAAATTCAATTCCGGGGATACTGACAGGAGTTGTTTTTTCAGTCGGTAGATCTGCCGGTGAAACTGCAGCGATCCTTTTTACTGGTGTGGCCTTTTATCTGCCATTTTTACCTCGCTCGGTTTTTGATCAATGTATGTCCTTATCGATGCATCTTTTTACCATCTCAACTCAAGTTGTAGGCGTACCCGATGCGTACCCCTATGCGACAGCACTTGTACTTATCCTTTTGATTCTTTCGGTAAACTCAATTGCCGTAATCCTCCGTTCATATTTCAGAACGAAAAGGAAGTGGTAAGATGAATAAAAAAATTCAAATTAAAAATCTCTCCGTTAATTATGGTGGAAAAGATGTCATTAAGAATTTATACATCGATGTTTACGAGAATGAAGTTTTAGCGATTATCGGTCCTGCGAACTCAGGAAAAAGCACATTTCTTAGATGCCTTAACCGTATGATTGATTTTAATAAGGATGCCAGAGTTTCAGGTGAAATCTTGCTTGATGGTCAAAACATCTATGATGACGAAGACTCTACTTTTTTAAGAAGAAGAGTGGGTATGGTTTCTCCCCTTCCAGTGGGACTTCCAATGACCATTAAAGAAAATGTAACCTATGCTCCAAGAATGGCCGGTTGTAAAGACAACGCCGAGCTTGATGCGATCATGGAAGACTGCTTGAATAAAGCTGCTCTTTGGGATGAAGTTAAAGATAGGCTTCACACTCTTGCAACAAAACTTTCAGGTGGACAACAGCAACGTCTAACAATTGCCCGTGCCCTTTCCCATCATCCAGAAATTCTTTGTTTAGATGAATTTTCGATCGCGATTGATCCTGTAACAACCATGAAAATTGAAGCGGTTTTACAAGAACTAAAAAAAGATATCACGATCATCATGGTCACCAACGTCATCAATCAGGCCAAACGTCTGGGTGATCGAACGGCCATGATGCTTCATGGAGAAATCCTGGATCTAGATGATAACAATCGTCTCTTCTCAGGACACGTTAAAGATCCACGAACAAAAGATTATATTGAAGGTTTATTCGGTTAATTTATGAGAAATCACGCAGTCAATACAAATGAATTTAGTTTTTGGTATGGAAATTTCCAGGCCTTAAAAAATCTTACGTTTAATATTTCTACTTCTAAGATCACGGCCCTTATTGGTCCTTCTGGTTGTGGAAAAAGCACTTTCCTTAAATGTTTAAACCGCATCAATGAACGAGGCGGCGAAGTTTCTCATGAGGGAAGTATTCAGGTCTTAGGCCATGATATCTATCACCCTTCTGTGGCCTTACCAGAACTCAGAAAACAAGTGGGTATGGTCTTTCAAAAACCAAATCCTTTACCTTTAACTATTTATGAGAATGTCATTTTTGGTGCTCGCACCCATTTGAAAAAAGTAAAAAATGCTGAACTCGACATGATGGTTGAAAGTGCCCTTACTCGTGTGGGTATGTGGGAGGATTTAAAAGATAAACTTAATCGTCCTGCCCTAGGACTAAGTTTAGAAAAACAGCAGCGTCTTTGTATCGCTCGCCTTCTTCCCCTTAAACCTAAACTTCTTCTTTTGGATGAGCCATGCTCGGCCCTAGATCCTGCGGGAATAGAGGCCATTGAGATCCTCACTAAAGACCTTAAAAGAGATTATTCCATCATTATCGTCACTCACTCTATGAGTCAGGCAAAACGTGTTTCAGATGACACAATCTTTATGTATATGGGTGAGCTCATTGAGATGAATAAAACCACTGATCTTTTTAACAATCCTACAGAGGGACGTACTGCGGCCTATATTGAGGGTCGTTTCGGTTAAAAGATCATCCCTTTGCCAAAGTGGGCCAGTGAGCCTTAATTGATAGTGATTCAGTCTTCACCTCCACGCTTGTTTTTCTCTGCCATTTTTTTACTTAGAGTCCTTGTACAACGTAAGACTAGACATCCTCCTTTCGGGAACGTTATCGTTTGATCAACTTCTCTCTAACGTCAACGCAAGGAATAAAAAATGTATAAAGTGATTGCTATTTATAAAATGCCTACTGATGAAGTCACTAAAGCTAAATTCGAAGAGCATTACAAAACAGTTCACACTCCTATTTGTTTAAAAATTCCTGGAATCAAAGAACTTCGTACAAACAAAATTTTTGGTGGGCCAACAGGTGCCTCAAACTTGCAGATGGTGGCCGAAATGTGTTTTGAAAATAAAGATGCATGGAAAGCAGCTATGAAAACTCCTGAGATGATGGAATCTGGAAAAGATGCGATGAAATTTGCAGGAGATTTAGTTTCGGTTCATTTTGCTGAAGAAAATATCGTAAAGGCCTAATTCATGAAGATCTTTGATAATGTTCTGGTCACAAAAAGTTATCGTGATCATGCTCATATTGCTCTGGTTCAACTTAATCGCCCAAAGGTTTTAAACGCTTTATCAACTGATCTCATGAAAGATCTTATTGAGGCATTTTTTCTTCTTGAAGATGATAAAGATGTACGGGTAATTATTCTCACGGGCCATGATCGGGCCTTTGCTGCTGGTGCAGACATTGGCCAGATGATGGAGGCCACTCCTATCGATCAAATAAACGATAACCGTTTCCGCACTTGGAAACAACTCTCTCTTTTTACCAAACCCATCATAGCGGCCGTGAATGGTTTTGCTTTGGGTGGCGGTTGTGAACTAGCGATGGCATGCGATTTTATAATCGCTGGAGATACGGCCCAGTTTGCACAACCAGAAATAAAAATTGGTACGATCCCTGGAGCTGGAGGAACTCAGCGCCTGACACGCGCTATTGGAAAATCAAAGGCCATGCTCGCAATTTTAACTGGAAACATGATCAGTGCCTATGAAGCAGAAAGATCAGGTCTTGTGGCCAAAGTGGTTCCTGCAGAAACGCTTTTACAAGAAACTTTTGAGATCGCTAAAATCATAGCTAACCGAGCGCCTATTGCTGTTAAGCTTGCTAAAGAAGCTGTTAACATGGCATTTGAAAGTTCACTCAAAGATGGCATGGAATATGAGCGCCGTAATTTTTATCTCACCTTCTCTTCCAAAGATCAAAAAGAAGGCATGCGCGCGTTTATGGAAAAGAGAGAACCTAAGTATCAAGGTAATTAATCATGGACTATGAAACAATTAAATTTGAAAAAAATGGTGCAACTGCGCTGATCACCATTAACCGTGCTCAGGTTTATAATGCTCTCAATGTGCAGGGTAAACTCGATATTATCGCAGCTCTAAAAGAAGCAAATAAAGATACAAGCATTAGATCCATTGTCTTAGCAGCAGAAGGTAAAGCTTTCTGCTCGGGTCAAGACCTAAATGATCGCACAGTTGATGCTACTAAAGGTCCTGTTGATATCGGCCATACCATTGAAACAGAATGGAATCCTTTAATTAATGCCATCAGAATGTCTGATAAATTAGTCATCGCTGCCATCCAGGGCGTATGTGCTGGTGCAGGCCTGTCGCTGGCATTAACTTGTGATCTTAAAGTCTCTGCTCCTGGGGTAAAATTCATCTCTGGTTTTACTCAAATCGGACTAGCTCCAGATGCTGGCATGAGCTTCCTCCTGGCCCGTCACATGGGGCAAGGCAAGGCCTTAGAATTCACCCTCTTGGGAAGGCCCCTTCTCGCAGAGGACTTAAAAGAGTATAATATGATTAATCGTATAGCGGAGATCCCTTTGGCAAGTGCCCTTGAACTTGCTGAAGAAATTAATCAGTTAGCTCCCCTATCAGTGAAGATGGTGAAAAAAAATCTTCAATATGCGATGGAGAATAGCCTGTGTGATGTATTGGATCGTGAAAAACACGTTCAACGTTATCTCGGATTTTCTCAAGATTATAAAGAAGGTGTAAGTGCCTTCATGCAAAAACGAAAACCAGAATTTAAAGGTCTATAGATAAGGAGAAATCCCATGCGTGAGTATACAAAAGAAGATCTAACGTTATTTGAAGAAATTAAAAAAGGTCGCACCTTTGAAGCATCGGATCCGATGCCTGAGATTTACCGTAAAAATCTTCTAAACCTTCTTTGGATGCAAGCAGATTCAGAATATGCCGGCGGTCTTGGTTACATGCCATGGATCGCAAAAGCACCTAATGCTCATGAACGAGTTCTAGTTGCTCAAATAGTTAAAGATGAAATGAGACACGCCCATGTGATTTACAAAATCCTCGATGATTTAGGTGAAAAAACTCATGAGCACATGTTGGGTCATGAGTTTGATTGGCGTCTACCTAATGATCTGGCCAATATTGGTTTCTCTCGCGCTAAAAAAGATAAACGTGTCAATATTTTCTACTACCAGATCAGCTATTGGGAAGACTTCTGTCTTTTTAACTTCTTAATGGATAGAGCAGCTGGGCACCAACTTGAAGATACACTAGAATCAAGTTTTACTCCTTGGAAAAATGCTATTGGAACCATCTGCAAAGAAGAACATATGCATCTTGCACATGGTGATAAAACGGTTAAAGAGATGGCCACAAATCCAGAAAAAAGAGAGTTCCTGCAAGATCGCTTAAACCTTTGGTGGCCACGTGTGATGAATGTATTTGGAAAATCTTCTGGCTCAACCAATGACATCTATCTAAAACTTGGACTCAAAACGAGAACCAACGCTCAAGTTAGAGATGCTTTTGTCCAAGAGATCAAAGACAAATGTAAAGAATGGGGCCTCGTCGTTCCCGAGTATAAAGAATCGGAACAACCATTCGAATATACCGCTTAAATGAAACTCGAACATATTATCGTAATTGGTGCCGGAACCATGGGTTCTGGCATCGCTCAATGGTTTGCTCAACAACAATGTACTGTGGAACTGGTAGATAACTCTTCTGAACAACTTCAAAAAGCACTCTCATCTATTCATTCTTCATGGGATAGACTTTTAGAAAAACAAAAACTTCTTCCTCAAGAAGTTACTGAAATGAAACAACTCCTTAGTGTGAAAAGTCTGGAAGAAGTTTCAGCAAACGCTGATCTTGTTATAGAAGCTATCATTGAAAATCTTGAGATAAAAAAAGATCTATTCAAGAGACTAGATCATTTTTTTAATAAAAATACGATCATTGCCTCTAATACTTCGAGCTTCCCCATCACTCTAATGAGTGATGCGGTCTCAATCGAGAGGCAATCTCGATTTGTGGGCCTGCACTTTTTTAATCCGGCAACAATCATGAAATTGGTTGAAATTATTAAAGGTGATAAAACCTCTGAAGAACTTTGCCATGATTTATATACGTGGTTTGATCAAAAAGATAAAAGGCCTGCTTTATGCAAAGACTCCCCAGGTTTTATTGTGAACCGAGTGGCACGGAATTTTTATGGTGAACCTCTTCGAATCGCTGAATCAGACATTGAGTCTCGCTACAAAGAGATTGATCATATTCTCAAAGAGGTAGGTGGCTTTAAGATGGGACCATTTGAACTTATGGATCTCATCGGCATTGATGTGAATTACTCCGTCACATGTTCTGTTTGGGACGCTTACGCCAACGAACCACGTTTTGCACCACACTCTCTTCAAAAAAAGATGGTTGCTGAAAATCGCTTGGGCCGAAAAACTAAACGTGGGTTTTATACTTATGACTAACGTAATTTATGATAATCTTGTGATCAATTTTGGCTTCGCGAGCAAAATAGAAAAAAAAATCTTCTTAAAAGAGAACTCTGACAAAGAGATCTTCATGGATCTGACCTGTTTTGATCCGGCCGAGTTTTATGCAGAATTCCCTCAACTTAAAGGAAGCTTTTCGGCCCTTTTTTGTGACGAAAGAAAAAAAGTGGAAGTTCACTTAAGAGCTCCTCATCCATTATTTATCTCAAAACTTAAAGAACTAAACTACTCTCCTGTGGAAACATCTATCATTTCATTAGGTTTTATTTTCCCAAGAACAATTGTTCAAATTATTAACGAGGCCTATTTTGCATTTTCTGAGAATGTGGCCACACGTGCTGACATAGATCGCGCTATGAAGTTCGGAGTGAATTATCCAAAAGGCCCATTTGAGTGGGCCAAGGGCAAAGAAAAAATTGTAGTTACTTTACTCAATGAGCTTTATGCCAAAACTCAGGATAAACGATATCTTGTTTCACCATTATTAAACAACTGAAAGGAGTCAAAGGCCCCTTTCAGTTTAGTCATCTTAAAAGAAAATTTGATAAACCATTTTTCTCATCTGCTCTGGAGTTGTTCCTAAATTGCTAGCGGCCGTATCAATTCTGCTATTAAGATCAGAGAGATCCCCAGTAAGAGTTTTTTTAACTGCTGCTTCAACTTCATTCATTGAGGAACCGATAAGTGTCTTAGAAAAAGCTTCGGCATCTTTTGCGGTAAGTTCTCTAGAACTAGAGATTTTATTCCAACCATGAACAAGTTTTGCAACTTTGGCCGAACTTAATGCTGATAGCCCATAACGATTCACAAGTTGTTTTTGCATTTGACCAAGATAGTGACGCTCTTTCAACGCCCCTAATTTTTCCATATCTTGAACCTGATTACTTCCACGATCAAGAGTGATACGTGAACCTTCAAGGGCCGTCTTTGGGTTAAACTTTTCCATTTTCTCATAAGAAATAAGATCACTGCTTACCATACTTGCCATTTTCACTTCAGCCGTTTTAGCTTCTTGTACAGCAGCGAAAGAATAGTCGTGAAATCCATCAGTGTAGCCTACATCGTAGCCAGCTGTGAATCCGGTGCCATAACTAGAATCAAAACCCAAGTCATATCCCACTGTCGATCCAGTGGTGTGACCTGCGGTATATCCAACATTATAAAATACGTTCACTCCAACGGTGTATCCAGAAGTATCCCCATCAGCATAACCATCAGCATAACCACCATCATAGTGATCATCGATTCCTTCAGTCTTTCCAGTCTCATATCCGGTGCTATAACCAGAATTATATTGAGAACGCCCAGTTGAATCATTGTAACCAATGATGACACCTTCATCATAACCAGTGTCATAACCATCGGCACGTCCATCAACAGCTCCAGCATTTGCTCCATTATTTTGTCCACGGACATAACTAGAATTATAAGCAGTATTATAAGCACCTGAATAAGTTTCTGCATGACCGGCATCAAAACCATCATCATAACCATCATTACGGCCGTTAGTAGTCCCTTCCTCAGTTCCTAAAGTTCTTCCTTCTGGAACACCCACAGCGTAGCCATCATTGTAACCAGGCCGATATTGCTCGTTGTAACCACGAGTATGACCTACAGCATGTCCTTGATTATAAGCAGGTTGATAGGTTTCATCATATCCTGTATTAAAACCTTCTGGAAAACCAGCATTTGAGAAGTAAACTTTGGCCACTTCGTATTGCTCGTCATAGCCCACTTGGTAGCCAGCATCGTAACCTAAAGCTTCTCCTTGAGTAGAACCAGTGGCAAATCCTTGAGAATAACCATCGTTATAACCAACTCTTTGCCCATCGGTGGTGCCTGAGATCGTTCCATCTTTTTCACCATCGATACGGCCTTTTTTATCACCGTCGATAGCTCCAGCATTAAAGCCTTCTTGATATTTATCCTTACAACTTGTCCCCAAAAGGGCCAAAGCAGCAAGAGTGAGAACTAATTTTTGAGTATTCATCATTCGCTCCTAAAACAATACTGATATAAGGATTTTGTTAATTTGCTCAGGACTTGCACCCAGAGTTTGAGAGGCCACATCAATTCTTTGTTTAAGATCTGTATTGTCACCTTCAACAGATTTCTTAAGTGCACTATAAACATCTTTGATGCTTGATCCGATCATCTTTTTGGAAAATGCATCCGCATCTTTATCAGTTAATTCTCTAGTTCCAGAAAGTTTATTCCACTGATGAGTCACTTTTGCTAAACGAACAGCACTTTGAGCTGAAAGACCAAAACGGCTTTCAAGTTGTTTTGAGATGGCACTGATATAGTGACGTTCCATTAGGCCCGCAACTTTCTCCATATCTTTCGGTGAGTGGCCAGCATTATCCAGCGTAATCCCCGACGTTTTAACTGCTTCTGTTTTATTGAATTTAGTAAGCTCTGAGTACTTAATAAGGTCCTGTGAAAGAGATGCAGCGACACCTAAGGCACCCTTTGAAGAACTATAATTTTTCATTGAAAGGCCAAACTCATAGCCAGCATCCGAAGCACCGTCATTATATCCGACATCATAACCAGCAGTGAAACCCGAATCATAACCATCGGCTTGACCTAAGTTATAACCAGCAGTGTTTCCATCGATGTATCCGTCACCATAACCAATGTTGTAACCGGAACCAAGACCACGAGTATAACCAAGTCTATAACCAGTGTCTTCTCCGTCATCATAACCCATATTGTAACCAATAACAGCACCGTCATCATAACCATCAGCAAGACCGTCGGAAATGCCATTATTATAGGCCAAGTCTCTTCCATCGGCCACGCCGTCTGCACGACCTTCGCCACGACCTAAACTAAAGTTTGAATCATAAGCTAAATCATAACCGTTATCGTAACCATCAGTGTAACCATCAGTATCACCATCTCTAGTTCCATCAGTAATACCTGCAGCTCGTCCTACCGGTTTACCCTGTATAAAACCATCACCATAGGCCGCATCGTATGAGGGGCCATAAGTTTGGTTGTACCCATCAGTGCGCCCTTGATTACGGCCATCTGAACGTCCAGAGTTGTATCCATCTGTCTTACCTTCAACGTAACCGGCAGCATCCCCGTTAGCAAAACCCTCAGTCTGTCCAGCAGTACGCCCCTCACCTAGGCCTTGAATATAATCTGGACGAATGTAATCTGTTTTACCTTGTTCATAACCATCAACACGACCAACACCAATACCACGATTATAACCTGTTTGGTAACCTTGGATACTTCCTTCATCTTGCCCAACTAAAACACCATTATCAAAACTTGATTGATAGTTAGTTTGGTAAGCAGAAGCGTAGAACTGATCAAATGTTTCTTTATATGCTTTTGTATAGTGCTGATCATGGCCCTCTTCATATCCTTTCTCGTAAGCGCTTTTACAGCCCGTGAGCGCAAATAGTGCAACTGTACTTGTTAGAACGGCCAGATTTTTTATCGACATGAATATCTCCTGAACAATGGAAATCAACTATCTCAAATATGGCTTTTCCTATAACCCCGCTTTTACGTCAAGGTGTTTCCTACACTATTGTAAAATGACTAAATCCAAGAGAAAGAGTGGTCCCATTTTGTCCCTATTCAAAAGGAATAAATTTCATCACCCAACGTTTATCCTCAAGACAAATCAAAGACAAAGAATGTCCTTCATCTACTTGCAAACGAACCGGATCCATGGCCTTACAAACGGGTGGAATGAAGGCACTCATTTTTAAAGGAGATTTTAATATCCCCTCAGAAAAGATTGTTAAGGATACGAGATTATTCTGAATATCAGTCTCATCCACATACAATGCTGGCACGAACTGACCATTAGATTTCGCCTTCACCGGATAAAAAGAATCATTAAATAAAGTACCGGGTATAAAACTGAAACGGTTAATTTTTAACTTTTTAAACTCTTGTGAGGTTTTATCGTGTTGTCCAAGGACCAAGTAAGAAGGTGTTTGAAAAAAGGTGTATTCTAAACCTTCAGTATGAAAAGAAGCGATAGTACCAAGAGGTGTTTCTACGGATTCATAGGCATCAAAAATTGATGTTTTATTAAGTTCTGACTGAAGCATGACAAGCCTAGATTGAGAAACAAGACCAGAATAACCATCTTTCAAGGAATCATCATTTAAATTCTTTGAAACGAAATGATCATAGCCCCATAAATTTTGAGAAATTGAATAAAAAGAAAATGTATTTGGTTTTTCATCTAGGGTAACAACAATATTTTTTCTTAAATATCCTTTTCCTACAGAAAAGACGGCACGAACTTTCCCAGTTCTTAAATCTTCTGCTCCCTGACTCAAAAGTTGCATGGCATGAACTTCATCTGATGATGCCGCTTGAGCAAAAGAGCGAACTTCTTCTAAGTATGAAGTTGTTGAAATTGTTTGAACCGTTAAATGAATCTCATCGTTTTCTTTGACTTCAGGACTCAGATAATAAATTCGTCGCAGAATACTTTTATCGATTAATGAAAACGTTGAAGACTTTTTTTGTTGGTTTTCAGGAATAAGATTGGTGCTTAAAAACATAGGAACGGCGATATCACCAAAGTCTTTCGTTTTAAGGCGATAAAAACGCTGAGTCTTAATATCAACATTCATCATCGTTGGAAAAAATCGCCAAGAAGATTTTTCTGCAAAAAGGGGACTTAAATCTTTTTTCCAAAAACTATACTCAATAAACTTAAACGCCTTCGTTGAATCTTCACAGTTTTTTTCACAAACGATTGTACGAATTAAATAATCCTCTTCACCATCGAAGTTAACATCCATCCTCATAACATTAAGAAGCTGGACAGACCTTAAAAGGAAAAGCGTACCAGGCACTTCTTTCATTTTTCCATCTTGTGGTCTAATGAATCTGATTTCCATGGAGCCGGACTCTTTCACAACTCTTGGCAGATAATATTCAGGCAAACCTTTTTGAGGCACAAGACTTTCGACTGTATTGATAAGATTTCTTACTTGACCATCATTAATGATTCCAACAGGTAGTGGGTTATTTTCAAACTCAAATGGAATTGTCGTAATATGATTGTGTCGAAGAATATCACGTGCCATTCGGAATTCATGCCGATAACTTTTGGTGACCATGTTACCAGCGCTGATAGTGACCTCAAATTGAATTTGATTATGGGCCCCAGGATCTAAAAGATCCCCTTCCATCTTCACAGTCACAACTTCATTGGGACGCAAAAGCTGAAAATTAAAAACTTGTTCCATTTGAAAAGACGGAGAAAGGGACTTTAGTGTAACGACAACATCCCTTGCCTCAAAAGTAAAATTCTTGATCTTAAGAGGGAAGGTAAATTTATTCGTTAAACCATCATAAAGGGCCACTGAAAAACGTTTAAAGGCAGGTCTCACCAAAGGTTTTGCTTCAATTTCAAAAACACCTTTAAGGCTTACCATCCCGTTAAGGGATTTTCCTGGAATTCCTGTATCAGCTGAATCCACAATTCTACGAATGACTTCATCTCGGTGCATACGAGGGAAAGTGCCTTTTAGGAGGGCCGCAATGGCCGAAACATGAGGAGCGGCCTGAGACGTTCCACTTCTTAGATCATAACCTTGCACGTTTAACTGAAGCGGGATGGACTGAACGGGAATGGTACTGACAATTTCATCACCGGGAGCTAGCACATCGACTTCTCCACCATAGTTACTAAAGTTGGCCAATTCTCCATTTATTGTTGCAGCTCCCACACAAATCACATCGTAGTGAGAACAGGGAAAGATGTTAGCATTGTTATTATTGTTTCCAGCTGCTGCTACGATTACCACACCACTATTCATCGCATGAGTCAGTGCCTCGTTAAGATATTTTGTATCCATAGAACGAGTCCATCCCAACGATAGGTTGATGACATCCGCCCCCATGCTTGTTGCATACAATATGCCCTTGGCAATCCTATCAGTAAGAGGCTGAATGTTTTTTCTATCACCTGTCTCATCAATCTTTCCTGTCACACGGATTGGAAGAATTCTAATTCTTGAAGATACACCTGTAATCCCTGTTTTGTTTGTTTCCGCAGCAATAATTCCTGAAACGTGAGTCCCGTGCCCATTATCATCATAAGGTCTTTTAGCATCGTACATGCTCTGTCCCGCAAAGTTCCAACCCATGCAGTCGCCCTTAAGTCCGTTTCCATCTTTGTCTTCATCAGTATCGCGGATTTGTCCCTTTTCATCACATTCTATGGTGTTTTTAAAAATACGACCTTTAAGATCTGGATGATCTGGATCAATTCCCATATCAACAACAGCTACAATGGGCTCTTTTTTAAGTCCTGCTTCCACTTTTTGAATCACTTCTGCCCAGCGGATATCTGACCCTGGAGTGCCTAAAACCTCCACTTTTTTTAGGTTCCCAACAAGCTTCTGTATTTTTTGAGACTGGTTTAAAAGTCCCCACTGTAAGTGGAAAAGCTGATCAGGACGAATGAACGTTGAACCTTTTTTAGTTTCAAGACTTAAATGTAAGGCGCGATGAACCTCTTCAACGGTCTTAATGGGAAAATGCTGAGCTATAGATTTTTTATTATTCGTCTCAATCCGGTAAGTTCTTTTAAAATATTCCGTTGGAGCGTTATCAAAAAGTTCAATTTTGAAACCACTCGTAGTTGAAATCTTAATTTGTTCTTGAGTTAAAGGACGCTGCATCTCAACGATGAAGGTCTCGGCAAAAACGTTTATGGAAAACAGGTACGAGATAATTAATAACGTTTTCATTAAATGATCCTGCCTAGAAGCCAGTTCACATAGAACTCACCTTCTGTCATGGCCTCAGAGCCTGTTTCGCGAAAAAAATCTTGTATATCGACCGTAGGTCCTGAGAGATTTTCGTTTCCTCTCATGCCAAATGTATTTGAAATGAGGGGTTGATCCCCATTTTCATCACCCACTCTAAAACCATCAATACTGGCCATAAGAAGGAAATTACCTTTACCAAAAGCAAGCTCATAACCATAGACGGTTAGTTTTCTTTCTAACATTGAAAAAATTTTTATCAAAAATTTCGAGGCGCCACTAATATTATTTTTCGCCATTTCTTCGTGATAACGTTTTTTCCATCGAATCACACTACTATATCCAGAAAGAAGAAGCGCATCATCACCAGTATAACTTGTCATGTCACGTGACTGATGTTTTATAAAAATAGATTTAATATGCTCTTCATTTAATTCTGCAAAACTTTCAATGCCCTGAGAATGCACATACAGATTTACATTAAAGTTATATAAAAAAACTTTTTTTGTCTGAGCTATACCCATCGCAATTTAAATTTCAGGTAGGGCCTTCACGGCCCGTATAAAAAATCATAAACTGGTTGAATGCAAGGATTCCTTACGCCAGAACAAAGATCTGAACTTTTTCACGAACTCAAAGTT
>Ga0247844_1003193_pt1 | contig 24644 bp, 19 predicted proteins | sample LaCtaG_FD_192421 | JGI IMG/M metagenome (GOLD analysis project Ga0247844, IMG submission 192421) | Freshwater microbial communities from meromictic Lake La Cruz, Castile-La Mancha, Spain - LaCruzMarch201714.5m_1 | ecosystem: Environmental > Aquatic > Freshwater > Lake | place: Spain: Castile-La... | reverse complement strand
TCGCAGCATATTATTTGGGTTTTGTTTAGCGACACAAAGTTACTGATTTTCAGCGACTTTACCAAATTAATATGCTGTTATTTTGTTATAAATCAGCAAGTTATTTTACTTGCGAAAGTTGAGTTAATTAAAGAATCTGCCCTAACCCCTAAAGGGGAACAGAAATTACCACTGATATATAAAATAAATCTCATGTTTATATTGCGTTATCAAAATACTCTCTTTAGGCCCCTTTAGGGGTTTGGGGCAATCTCTATTCTTCTTTTCTCGGATCGTTTTTAATGTGTAATTTCACCTTTTTAATGCGGCGATTATCCACAGCTACAATTTCGAAAACATAATGTTTAAACTCGAACTGTTCGTTTTTCGAAGGTATTTCACCTTTTATTTCGAGTATTAAACCAGCCAATGTTTCAACCTCGCCCGATATTTTTGAGAATAGCTCTTCGTCAATTTCGTCGATTTTAAAAAAGTCATTCAATTGAATTTTAGCTTCAAAAACAAAGGTGTGGTTATCAATTTTAGTGTATAATTTTTCTTCAGTATCGTATTCGTCGCTAATATCTCCCACTATTTCTTCCAAAATATCCTCGAGCGTAATAAGTCCCGAAGTACCACCATACTCATCAACCACTATGGCTAAATGAACCTTGTTGGACTGAAAATCGCTGAGCATATCATCAATCATCTTGGTTTCGGGTACATAAAAAGCAGGCCGGATAAGACTTTGCCATCTAAAGTTACTCGGCTTATCCAAATGTGGTAAAATATCTTTAGCATACAAAATACCCTTAATATTATCGCGACTTTCGCCACAAACAGGTATGCGGGAGTAGCCTGCCTTAATTATATGCTCGAGCAGTTGTTTAAAATTGATTTTCAGGTCGATAACTATCATATCCACTCGCGTAGTCATAATATCAACCACCCGTTTATCGCCAAAACGGATAATTCCTTCGAGAATTTCTTTGTCCTCGTCGCTACTATCGGAAGTTAATTCCAAAGCTTGCGAAAGTTCGTCTTTGGAAATATTGCGACGCTGATGACGCGCCAAACGATTATTAACTATCGAAGTGGAATTTACTAACAAATTGATAGCGAGCGAAAAAAACTGACTTAAAAAATAGATAAACGAGGCCGTTTTGAGAGTTACTTTCTCAGCTTTTTGAGAAGCGTAGACCTTAGGCAGAATTTCGCCAAACAATAACAACAGAAAAGTGACAATAATGGTTTGGAAAACAAAACCAGCAAAGGGAGCTGATGAAAAATCGATTATGGTTGAAATAGCATAAGATAGCAATAAAATAATTGACACATTAACTAAGTTGTTGGATATTAAAATAGTAGCAAGTAGCCGCTGAGGATGCTCATTCAATTTACGAATTTTCTCGCTTATTGAACCATGATCACTTTCCAGTTCATCCATTTTTTTCTTGCTGAGCGAAAAAAAAGCGACTTCGGACGATGAAATAATGCCTGAACAGACCAAAAGCAATAACGAAACAATTAATTCCGTCAATACAGGAAGTGAAAAAGGCAAAAAATCAATATCGGTCATTAATTGTTATTTAAATAGAGTAATATAAATCGAAGGATTCTCACATCCCCTTTAGGGGCTTGGGGCGGTATGAAAATAATTTTAACTGCCCCTAAATCCCCTAAAGGGGACTTGTAGTTACTTTTGTTTTCTTTATCTTGTTTTCTTTAATCCTAATCTTGCAATATTAAGAAACGATGCAAAATTAATGAATTATTTCGGGTAATAATGTATCAGACACGCGATTTTAATATTAATCTGTTACCAAATAGCATAGGTATTCCAAAATTCAGTAGCCATAATGTCAATCCTGCAAAGGCAATACCAGCCGTTTGAGGTGCATAAAACCCTATCACAGTAACGGCATACGAACTTCGGATAGCAGCTTCGGACAGTGCAAGCGAAGGCGTAAACGTGACCAGCAAATAACTGGTGGGGATACAAATAAGTGCTTGTAAAAGAGTGATATAAACACCAAAGAACAGCAATATAAAATAAAATTGAATGGAGAAAACAAGGAATCGAACGAATGATATAGCGTTAATATATAACAGATTAGAAATGCTAAATCGAACAATATTCGCATTCAACTGTAACTTTTTCGTTACAAATTTACTTGTAAGCAATGTAGGAATAAAGAATTGAAATATGGTAAAAAACATTACAAATAGGCTGACTAAAATTAGATAAATTGTATGGTCAGCAATGGCATTTCCACTGAGCGCTGCCAAATATAGAATAGCTGCAGGAATACCCACAAGAGCAATAACGTAGTTTTGCGTTAGGCTATTGAGAAACGAATAAAGTATCGCTGCTTTTCTATTACCGGGCGAAACGTAAAGCATGCGTCCAGCCATTTCGCCTATACGGTTTGGCGTAACAAATCCAGTTGAAAATCCGGCTAAAACGGCTTTCAAAGCTTGTTTAAGTGATATGTATTCCGATTTTGCAACCAAATTTTGCCATTTAACAGCTTCCAAAAATATGTTGAGTGGAAGTAATGCAATGACGATAAACAACCAGATATAATGAAGCAAGTTTGGATGTTTGAAATGCTGCCAAAGAGCAGTATAATGCTCAAAAGTATATAATTTATACGCTAAAAAACAGTACGTGAGGACTAGCACTAACCATTTCGAAATCAAAAGCAGGTTTTTTGTATATTTTTGATTTCCAGAAGGATAAATCATGTATTTGGTTTTTTTATGTACAAAAATACACAAATACTTCTGATTTACAATAGAGTTTATATAAGATGGAATATTATTAGTAAACAGAGCAGAAGATTATCGTTATAGTTCAGCAATTGATTACGCTGGTGGCATAGGACTTTTAAAGGTGGAAGTGGTTTAATTGTAAGTGTTTCGGACTTGTCCCGAGCATCGGGGTTGCAAATCCTTATAATACAATATGTTGGGATTCCAAAAATCCCAACGACGGTGCGCAAATTACTATATCCGGTGGGACGGGCTATGGCTTCGTTATTTTTCAGTTCAAAAGTAAGTCTTAACCGCAAATTCAAACTGGTTGATAAATATCTCTTTAAATCTCGATATGTTGTTTTGTTCGTAAAAAAGTAACATTGCTTTCTTGTAATCTACAGAGTCAACTGTTCTGAATGAAATCGGACAATGTTTGTAATTCATTAAAACGGCATTACTTACAATTCGAGCTGTTCTCTTGTTACCGTCCATGAATGGTTGAATGTATGAAATCAATACTAAAATCAATAATGCTTTTTCAAAAATATTTTGTTTCTTATTCACAAGGTTACAAGTAGATTCCAAGGCTTCACGTATTTGAAATTCGTTGTCGAGTGGACGATAATTTGTTCCTGAAATACCCACTCTGCGTTTTCTTAAGTTTTTGTCAACAGCCAATTCTTTAATAAGCAAACTATGAATATCTTCTATTTTTGAAATTGTCAACGGAATTAAGTAGTTTGGATGTTCCACAATAAAATCTAGTGCATCTTTGTGATTTAACAGCATAATTGCCTCTTCTTTTGTTTTACCTGCCGCAGTTTCTTTGTCTTTAAGTAGTCTTTCTGTCTCAAGTAACGAATACGTATTGCCTTCGATTTGGGACGATTTCCAACTTAAATCAATGGCAAGTCGTTCTAGTTCTTTTTTGTATTCATGGTCAGACAATTGGGATATATTTTCTTGATATTTCTCTTGTAAGTGAGTCAGCTTTAAAAGTTCAGCTTTAGTTAATATTTCACTTTTGTATAATAATTCAAAAATATCTATATTGAAATTTTCTTTTATTTCTCTTTCGTCAATTTCCTTTTGATAATAACTTTCCAAGTCAATTGAATTTAATAATTCATATGAAGGCGAAATAAGATATCTTGTTCCTTTCCCTTTTCCAACTGTGATTATAAATCTTTCACTTAATAGTTGAGATAAGATTCGTTTTACCGTAGCATAACTAAATGAAGTCTCATATTCTTTATGGATTTCCCCAGTAGAACAGTTTTCATGAGTTTGAATGAAATTAAAAATCTCTGTATGTCTTCTTTCTAACATAATATATTGTATTTAGCTCACAAATATATGAAATATGGCTCAATATCGTTCAATTTTTGAGCTTTATTTTTTTTTATAATGAGCCATAACGACAGTCTGCGGAAAAACCTCGCTCAGCATAGGTTAAAATGCAAATGGCTCGGCATAGCGTCTTTCGCTATTTCGGGTTAAAATAAAAGATGCTTTGCATATTTAAAACAAATATAATATTAAAAGCGGGTGGTACATGCCGCTCTGCGGTGAGATTTTATTTTAGCCGAGCGTAGGCTGGAACGCTCAGCGTACAGCGCAAGGTGTTACGCTACGGAGAGCGGGTGCTTGTTGATATTAAGTTGTTGATATTTTCGGAATTCGTAAATTTTTCGGACTAACAATCAGATAATTGGTTTTCTTTCCAGTGTCTTCCGATTTCAAGATTTCTTTTTCAACTAAGTCCTGTAAATCACGCAAAGCTGTATCAGTTGAACAATCAGCCAATTTTGCGTAGGTTGAAGTTCGTAAAAATCCAACTTCCTTATCGTAATTGTCGTATAAATAATTAATTGTTTTTCGTTGTCTCTCGTTTATAGGAGTAAATTTATGTTTTTCCCAGAAGTGTGATTTGTCAATAATAATCTCCAAATTCATTTCACTTGCAAGTAACGCTCTCTCGAAACAGTCTAAAAACCATAGCAAATAAGTCGTAATGTCTCTTGTTCCTTTCTGCGTTTTTTCAATAATTTCGTTGTACTGTTTATGTTCCTTGAAAATCTGATTAGACATACTGTAAAATCTGATTTTACTTCCTTCACTTCGAGCTAAAAGCATATCCATAATTGCTCGGGCAAGTCGTCCGTTGCCGTCATCAAAGGGGTGAATGGTAACAAACCAAAAATGTGAGATAGCTGATTTCAAAACTAAATCCATTTGATTTTTCTCATTCAGCCAATTCAGAAATATATCCATTTCGAATGGAACTCTTTCAGGAGTTGGGGCTTCAAAATGTACTTTTTCTCTACCAAATGCTCCGGAAACGACTTTCATTCCAGCCGATCGAAAACGTCCAACATCAATTTTTATATGTCCACTGAAGCCTGACTGAAATAGTGAGTTGTGCCAACCAAAAAGTCGTTCGCCAGAAAAAGTTTTATCATAATTTTGAGTTGCATCTAATAGAACATCAACAATGCCTTCAATATTTCGTGGTGTAGATACAAACTCAGCTCCTTCAATACCCAATTTTCGAGCAATGGACGAGCGAACAAGTTCAGGGTTAAGAAATTCGCCTTCGATTTTAGACGTGTCAATAACGTCCAAAATTAGAGATTCCAATGTTGCACGCTCGATTAGGTCGAAACCCAATCTTTCCATATGTCCGAGCAATCTACCTTGTAAATGTCTTACTGAGGCTAATATTGGTAAAATCTTTTCGTTATCCCAAACAAAATTGTACCAGTTTTCTTTTTCGTGTATATACATAATTCTTTTTCACTGCATAATTTGCGGTAAAAATAGAGTTTTTTCACCGCAAAAGCAAATTTTCAAGCAAAAAACTGTAAAATGTTTTACTCCGCATTTTTTTGCACTTGCCCATAACGACAGTCCCCCGTCCAGTCGGATGTGAAATATTTAAAAAACAAAACAAAGGTGGCGCGTCAGGTGGGATTTTTAATTTTCAGCAGGATAAGTAATAGGAAGAAAATTATGATTTTGCAATCTTGAATGTGTATTTTTTTTGCGATATATAGCTGAAAATGACAGTAAAAATGGTCACAATTATATTTGCAATACTTGGGTAGGTAATTCCAACCACATCAACCAACAGTTTTAAGCCCAGGTAATTGATCAGTAAATTTCCGAGCACTACCGATATGTAACGGACAAACTGCACTCGCCCTTTGATGTCCGAAGCCTGAAAAGTAACGTATTTTTGAAGCAAAAAACCAGTAATAAACGTAATTGGGAAAACTACAAATTTGGTAGCAATGTGCGAACTAAAAGTAACCGGGCCTAAATGTAGCATTTGCTTTTCGAGCAGAAAATGGAAAGTAAGAAAAAACAGAATCCAGTCGAACACCAAATTGAAGCCACCTGTTACAGCATATCTAAAAAGCCTAATACTCATGTATTTGCTAAATGGTGGGTAGAAAAAATCCACCATTTTAGTAATCGATTTTCCAATCGATTTAAAAGTTTTGCGTGTAAATGTCTTTAATTTGTGTGGCATTTTGACTTCTGCGAATTGAAAAAATAGTTTTTTCGAACAATTTTGTGTACTTTTGTGCGTTCAAAAAAATTTGATTTGCAAAGATACTACAATTAACAATTAATAATTAATAATTGATAATTAATAATTAAAAAATGCCCGACGACTATCATAGTTATGACTCAAGTACGCGCCAAAAAACACTTGGGACAGCACTTCCTAAAGGATATGGAAGTTGCACGTCGTATTGCTGCGAGCCTTCCGCTCGACGGGCCAGCCTGCGTTCTTGAAATTGGACCCGGCACAGGTGTTCTTACTCAGTTTCTGCTCCAACAACCCGATATTACACTCAAAGCTGTAGAAGTTGACGGCGAATCGGTAGAATATTTAAATCGTACTTACCCTCAACTCGATGTAATCGAAGCCGATTTTCTGAAAATGGATTTAAAAACCCTTTTTCCGGATAAGTTTTTTGTAATTGGCAATTTACCATACAATATATCAAGCCAGATATTTTTTAAAATGCTCGAAAACAAGGAAACAATTCCCTGTTTGGTAGCTATGATTCAAAAAGAAGTAGCCGAACGCATGGCTTCAAAACCCGGAAATAAAACCTATGGTATTTTAAGTGTGCTTATGCAAGCATATTATTCCATCGATTACCTTTTTACGGTTCACGAACATGTGTTCGACCCTCCGCCAAAGGTCAAATCGGCTGTTATTCGCCTCACTCGCAACGACGTTTCGAAGATTGAATGTAATGAACAACTCTTCAAAACGGTGGTGAAAACAGCCTTCAACCAACGCCGAAAGCAATTGCGCAACTCATTGAAACCAATTATTGCAAAAGATCATCCTATTTTTAACGATGTATTTTTCGATAAACGTCCCGAACAACTCGATGTGGCTGCATTTGTTACACTTACAAACCAAATTGAAGCTGCATTGCAGGACAAATTGTAAGCCCAAGGGCAAAATGAGATTTTTTAAAACAGTATTTTAAAACCTTCGGGTGATTGGATTTTCCAACACCCGGGATTTCAATTCGAATACCGAATTTCAATCCGCAAAAACATAGAAAGGAATAACACTATGTCAGAATTAAGGCTATTTTACCACGAGAGTGGCAAACTGAAAATATCGAAAACGCTCGATATACTAAAAAAAGTTGACCTCAAAGATTTAATCTGGATTGACCTAAACAATGTGCCTACAACAATCGAAACTGAGTTGGAGCAATTTCTGAAGATTTATATTCAGGAAGACGAAGAGATTGAAGAAATTGAGATGAGTTCGCGCTTTATGCAAACCGAAGACAGTGTGGTGGTGAATGCTGGTTTTTTGTTGGATAATTTTGATATTGAACCAGTGTCGTTTATTATCAAAAATGGTATTCTGGTTTCGGTACGCGATGTGGAACTGAAATCGTTTACGGATACGGTGAAAAAAATTTATGCTAATACCAAAAGTTTCCCAACTGGCTATCATGTGTTGGTAACGCTGCTCGAAACACGTGTGGAGTACGATGCGGATACGATTGAGGAACTGACCGACGAAATTACATCGCTTAGTAAGACGCTGAACACCGAGGACGATTTGGATCAGGATATTCTTATTCGCATCAAAGACCTTCAGGAAAAGGTTATGGTGATTCGACAGAACGTAATGGACAAACAACGTGTGGTTTCTAATCTATTGAAATGCAGTCTGTTCCCTAAAGATTTGGTACAGCGCTTAACCATGGTTATTAAGGATATTAACTCGCTGTTCGAATACATTCGCTTTGGTTTCGACCGTTTGGATTACCTACAGGATACTTTTCTTGGTTTGGTAAACTTGCAACAAAATAAGATTATCAAAATTTTCACCGTAGTTTCGGTTATATTTATGCCACCTACACTTATTGCTAGTTTGTATGGTATGAATTTCAGGTATTTACCCGAGTTGAATTGGAAGTACGGTTATCCATTTTCGATAGGATTGATGGTTACCTTTTCGGCCATTGTACTGATTTATTTCCGCCGCAAAAAGTGGTTGTAACAAATACGAAATCAGTTACTTACTTGTCATAATATCAAGTACCATACGGTCGGTTTCGTTCATGCCATCGCGCCCAATTTTTGTCAGGTTAAGAATGGTTTTGTCCACACTTTCGTCGATAATTCCCTCTACATCAGATACCACCTTATTATCCATTGCCAATAATGCTGAAAGTGTAGCGGTCGACACACCGTTTGACACTTTCAGTGCGCAACTGGGTTTAGCACCATCGCATATCATACCAGTAATATTGCCTATCATGTTTTTTACCGAATAGCCAATTTGAATATGTGAGCCACCCATTAAATACGTTATGCCGCAAGCTGCACCTGTAGCTGCCAACACAGCACCACATAAACCAGAGAGTCTGCCCAAACTTTGTTTCATGTAAATGGTCATAAGATGACTTAACACCAAGGCTCTGATAAGTTCTTCGTGCGATTTGCCCGATTCCTCAGCAAAAACCGAAACTGGCAATGTAGCTGCAATGCCTTGATTACCACTGCCCGAATTACTCATAACAGGAAACAAAGCACCAGCCATACGCGCATCGCAGGCAGCAGCAGTTACCGAAAGCATACGTGTAAAAACGGTATTTCCCATCATTCCATTGGCTAAAGTTTGCGCCACACTATGTCCGTAAGTGCCTTTGAGCGATTCCTGTGCCGCTGCTTTATTTAGCTCCACGGTTTTAATAATAAATTCGATGTCCGAAAGTGGTGTTTCGAGTGCAAAGGCATATACTTTATCGAAACTGAGTTGGAGTGTTGATGCTTTTTCGCGAAGTAATTTCGCTTCGTCAATTTTCAGCAAAACTTCATCATCGTATTGCAAAAACGAAAAACGCGTATGATCTTTACTTATAATTACTTCGGCACGATGCGAATTTAAGTATCCAATAACCTGAATATAAAGCTTTTCGTCGATATCTTCTTTCAAATTCAACTGGAAAAACTTTGTACTCACAAGTTCTTTGCCCATTGCAATACTTTCAGCGGTAAGATCTTTGAGAATTTCGAGACCAAGTTCGGGCTGGGCCACAATGGCACCCATGGCAATAGCAATGGGTAAACCTGACATGCCTGTTCCAGGAATGCCAACACCCATAGCATTTTTAAGCACATTGGCGCTCAAAAAAAGCTCCAGTTGCTCCGGTATTCCGCCCAAAAGTTGAGCCGCTTTGGCCACAGCTAGTGCCACAGCTATAGGCTCCGTGCATCCAACTGCAGGTGTTACTTCGTGTTTAATAAGTTCCAGAATCTGGTGGCGTTCAGTGTTTGAAATTAGTTGGGGCATGTCCTTTTTGTATATTTATCCACAAAAATACACATTTCCGACAAGCTATCAAAATACCAACAATAAGGTATTGTATATCAGCAATAAAATATCGACCTTTGCAATAAAAAAAACGATATGCAACATAAATTTACGGCACGTACACGCATGTTCGACATGATAAACAACGATTCGTCGTTACTATCGTCCATAAGCAGGTTTGGCATTTCGCTCGGATTGGGCGATAAAACGGTGCAAGAAGCTTGTAAAGCAAATAATATTGACTGTTTTACGTTTTTGGCCGTCATGAATTTTTTGGCCGAAGAAAATGTTGAGATTAATGATGTTGTTGATCAGCTATCTATCGAAACTGTAATAAGTTATCTAAAAAATGCACATGTTTATTTTTTGAGTTTCAAACTGCCCATTTTGCGCGAGAGATTAAATGAAGCTGTGCTTGAAAACGAACAATTGCATGCTTACAAAATAGTGCTTTTGCAGTTTTTCGACGAATATGTGGAGGAAGTAAAAAAACACATCGAATACGAAGACAAAACCGTTTTTCCGTATGTAATAAAACTCCTTAATGGCTCTAAAACAGGCTCATATCGTATTGCTGATTTCGAAGACCATCACACAGATGTTGACTCAAAAATTGCCGAATTAAAAAACATACTTATAAAATACCACCCGGCCGAAATGGTCAATTACAAATTGAATGATGTATTGGTTGAATTGCTCTGGTGCGAAAAAGACCTCGCTGCTCATAATATGGTTGAAGATTTCTTTTTTGTTCCTGTAGTAGAAGCTATTGAAAACAAACGTTTTAACATCACTAAATCATGACGGATGTAATTATAAAAATTGCCATTGCCGAACCGTCAGCCATAATCCGAGCTGGAATATCGAGCTTGCTGAAACGCATTCAGGGCTACCATGTTCATTCGTTCGAAGTGAATTCCATTGAACTATTAGCCAATAATATACGTACTCAAAAACCCGACATTGTGATTATAAATCCAACGTATTGGGGTTTAATCGACATTGAAAAACTGAAAACCGAAAACAGTCAAAACCAAATTCGGTTTGTGGCGTTGGTAAGTGGCATGATCGACGAAAAGGCACTTGAGAAATACGACAATTCCATTCATCTATACGACGATACAGATACGATTAAACAGAAACTTGACCAAATTTTTGAGATTACAAATACGGAGCAAGAAGAATCGCAAGTACTTAGTGTGCGCGAAAAAGAAATTATTGTAGGCGTTGTAAAAGGTTATACAAACAAAGAAATTGCTACGAATCTATTTTTATCGGCTCACACCGTAATTACACACCGACGAAATATTGCCCGAAAACTCGAAATTCACAGTACAGCTGGCTTAACCATTTATGCTATTGTAAATAAACTTGTGGAACTGAACGATATTAAGCAGCGCTAAAAACACATTAGTTAAAAACTTACCTGTATACTGGCGCGTAATCCCCAGCGCTGAACTCCAGGTTGGTTGAGGTTGGTGAGGCGCCATACAGATTGTAGGGTGAACAACCGTAGGATATTGCTTACGCCCACTCCTACTTCCATATAAGGTGTATTGGTAGTATAAATGATTAGTCCCATTAAATTTATACGCACTATTGGCAACTCCAAACCGATTAGTTGTTAATGTGGCACCGTAAACCGTTCCGTTATTGGCATTTACAGTCCCATCATTTGCATTGCTATTAAAAAGATAATACGCAACAAGTCCATTTGTAGGTATTTGAGCAGTCATTGTAGTCGTCCAACTTGCTAAAGTGAATAATATCACTTAAAAGTGTGTGTTTTTCATGATAATTAAATTTATTAGATTTGTTATTTTTATTTTTTATAGGTTGGGTGTTCTTTGCCAATAAGCATTAAACGAGATGTTTGGTTTTGCATAACCACTGGTTGCCAATGGGATTTGATTGTAGTGTTTAACTCTTACAAACCCTGCTTTATAAACATTTGATGCGTTTATAACAGTTGATGTGAAACCATATTTCATATATAATACAACAATAATAGCATCCACCTCATTATCAGCACTTACACTATATCCAGCACCCGATGTAAATGATAATGAAGCTGGTCCAAAAGTACGGATAGTAGATGCAGAGTTTGATGATTTTAATGCAGGCGCAAATCCGGTAAAAGCATTACTATATCCTGCATCAGAAACTGTACTGGCAAAATCAATTCCAGAATTTGCTAATAGAGTTGTGAAATTTAATTCAGAAAAAGACTTACTTTTTACCTGATTTATTAAAGCAGCCTCCGTAGTTACATTTGGGTCTAATATTCTGAAAAACAAAACTGGAGTACCACAATATGAATTTCCTCCTGTTATTGATGTTCCTCCCGAACCCTCGCCTGTTGTTGAATTTATTGTAACCCCTTTGTAATAGTATTTAAAATTAGTTGTATACGCCGGGCTGAACAAGCTAATTGATGAAGCTACGTCACATAAATAAAAATAGGGTTTTACTGAAAGATACTCAGTTTCATTGATCAAATTTGTATTTATTTTATTACCGGTTATTGTATTCTGTTTGCTAGTAAGCAAGGGATCTAAGCTGTCAAAATTATTCGGGTGGTACGAAATTCCTGTTTCAAGACAAAAGAAAGTATTGTTAAAACCATAAGCTTTATTACGACCATATATAGTTTGATTATTCCAAGAATAAAAAGATGGCACAAAATACTCAAGGTTTTCAATTTCTTTAATATACTCAGTTCCGTAACCATACATTTGCATTTTTAAATAATTGACTCCATCTTTAAATTCCAAGGGATTATCAATTAGGGATAAAACTATGGTTGTTTCATTGCGCGAAGTCATAACCATGTTTGTATTCCCAATTTTTATTGAATCAACATATTGCAAATTTTTACCGGTAATAATAATTTCATCGCCAACACTTAGAATAGGAGATGATATTGGATTTATAATTGGTAATTTAACATCCATGGCAGATGAAACTAATGCATCTAATTTTTGGTTCTTTGAACCATCAAAATATCTTACTGAAATAACAGCTTGATTTGTTGAAACAAAAGGGACTTTAAATGCCACCTCATTATTGCGTATTGCAATAATTTCAGCTTTTTTAGAATCAATATAAACTTCGGAAACTGAATTGAGGTTGAGTCCCTTGATAACAGTCGTATTACCAACTGTTAATGTCTCTGGAACTGAAATTATTTGTGGTGTTACATAGGTATAAGTATATTGTTGAGTACTTATAACTGAGTCATTATCTGCTTTTATTTTTATAAAACCACTTCGCCCTGTTGCAGAAGCCTCAATAACGATTTCTTTACTTGATATTCGATATTTGACGTTTACAGTAGAATCACCAATATATGCTTTAGTAATGTATTGTAGACCTTCTCCTTTGATTGTAATCAGCGTACCTGCCACGCCCTCAGTTGGAGAAATAAATTCAATTTTCGGAATTATAACCTGTGGCTCGGTATACACAAGAGTTTCATTACATGAATAACTCGTAAAAACTACGCTAAGCAATAAAAAAAATAATTTATGTGTTGTTTTCATAATAAATAGTCAATTTAATATCCTAAATTCTGAGGTATATTTGGATTAATGTCTAATACAATTGAAGGTATTGGCAATAAAATTGCTTCTAGTGAAAAATTTGGTGAATATCCAGCCACTTTATATATCTCATCCTGAATAAAGGTTGTATTAAGAAACTGACTGGTGTTTCCCCATCTTAATAAATCAAACCATCTCTGATTCTCAAATGCAAGTTCCACTCGTCTTTCTTGTCTGATTAATTGTCTAAAATCAAATGAATTAGTTATCTCTGCTGTTGTTTTTGGATTTAATCCGGCTCTTTGGCGAATCATATTATAGTAGTTAATAATTTCAGACGTAACTCCCTGTGATTCATTTACAGCTTCGCAATAAAGCAGTAAAACATCTCCCATCCGAATTATCGGAAAATCGTTTTCCGCATCATAAGGAACGGTTACCTGAGAAAGGAACTTTTTAATATAGCGTGAATTACCATATGTTCCGGTTCCATCATCCGAGATGTATTCTCCGGTTGATTTGGTATAACCCTCAGCTAATGCTACATTTTTTCTAAGATCTCCAGCTTCGAATGCACTTATTATACTATTTGTAGGATAATTATATGATAATCCTTGTCCATTTATAACAGAAAGTCCGCTGTTAGATGGGGCAAACTCATTAGCAAAGGGAGATCCTAATCCTAAATTTCCTGATTTATATCTTATAGCAAATATAATTTCTTTATTCATCTCGTTATTAACCGAAAAAATATTATTGTAAGCAACCAGGTCGGTGTATGATTGAGGATTTCCACCATCGGTTATTACCTGTTTTAGCAAAGGAATTGCTGCGTTATACTTATCTGTGCCAGGTGAATAATGGTGTAAGTAAATTTTAGCTAATAGGGATCGTGCTGCCAGATCAGTAATACGTCCTTTGTCTACATCTGCATAACTCTTAGGTAAATAGTTGTTATTTGTAATGGTTTCTAATTCTTTTTCGACGAAATAAAGAACATCATCCACAGAAGACCTTTCGGTATATCTCGAAGTTTCCACGTCATCTGTTGTGGTAGGTTCTGTTGATAAAAATACTCCACCATACAAACGTAAAAGATTAAAATAATGATAAGCTCTAATAAAACGAGCCTCCGAGATATTTCTAATTTTTGTTGAATCATTAAGCGTTGTATAATGCATAATCGCATTATTACATCGGGCAATATTTTTGTAATTAAGTACCCAGTATTCTGTAACAAATGGATCTAAAGAGATTGTACTGCCTACATCTAACAAAAAAATATTATTAAAGGTACTAGTAGATGAGATTCTTGTATTAATTCTGGCATTATCACTCCGAAGCTCTGTCAAAGCCCATTCGTTGTGTAATGCACCTTGCATACCATTATAGCAACCTATTAAAAGTAAATCTGCTAATTTTGACTTATCTTCAAACTGCGATTCAGATATTTCTGAAAAGGGCACTTCATTTAGAAAGTTACTGCACGAAAAAGGAACTGAAAGCATTAAAAATAAAGCTCCTATTAATAGTATATTTTTCATATATTTTAAATTTATAAGTTAATATCAAATCCAAACGTATAAGTAGAAACAACAGGGAACGAGCCACGCTGATAACCTGCAACTAAAGGCGAATCATATGGACTATTTGTGTTACGGTATTCCGGATTTATTCCCAAATATCCATTATCCATCCAATACAACAAATTATTAGCTGTGGCATAAATTCTAAATTTTGAGACTCCAAGTTTTTTTGTTGTTTTTTTATTCAGAGCGTAACCGATAGTAACATTCCTCAAACAAGCATAAGATGCATCCTGAACGACATAATCAGTGTAAATCCAATTCGCTCCAGCAATACCACTTAGCACATTTGGATGGATGCCATCTCCTTGTGCTGTATTACTCATCCAGCTTAATTCTGGATGATATCTTTTATTCCTACGATACATATCGTTATAGGTCATTTCTGCATTTATCAATTGACCACCTTGAACTCCCTGAATCAAAAAAGAAGCATCAATCCCCATTATTTTGAATGTGTTCGTAATCCCGTAAGTAAAATCGGAATATGGGTCACCTATCACTGTTAAATCTCGCTCATCAATTATTCCGTTTGCATCCTGATCCTCAATATCCAAATATCCTGGCTGAGTATACACGTTACTCCAATATGCGGTTCCATTAGGAGTTTGATAATTTCCGGTTGTTTCATCCTGCACAGCTTTAATGACACCCTTGGTTTTGTAACCATAAAATTGAATAACAGGATTTCCAACTCGATTAATATACCGCTCTCCACTATATCCTGTTGTTATAATTTGTTTCTCACCACCTAACTCAAGCAACATATTTTTTGTAATTGAAAAATTTAAATTTGTATTCCATTTGATACGTTTCGTTGCTATATTATTGGTTTCAAGAGTAATTTCGACACCTTTATTCATCACTCTGCCAATATTGGCCCAAGATTGGGTAAAGCCAGTATATGATTGTAACGGTCTTTTAAAAAGCAGAGCATGTGTTTTTGAATAATATACATCGGTTGATAACGAAATCCGATTCTTTACTATTCCAAAATCAAGTCCAAGATTCCATTCCTCAGTTTGTTCCCAGGTAAGGCTCTCATTACCATAAACATTAGAATTGTTTGCCAATCCTGTTGTTATACTTCCTGTACCAGTTCCTAACGAATAATTTGAACCACTGTACAAATTTGTATTGGCATTGTAGGGAATTTTATTATTACCCGTTATTCCGTATCCTCCTCGCAGTTTCATGTTACTAATCCATTTTATATTTTTTATAAATGCCTCTTCAGTTATTCTCCAACCCAAAGAAACAGATGGAAATGATGCCCAGCGTTTTTTCTCACCAAACAAGGAACAGCCATCGGTTCTAAAAGCAATTGAGGCGAGATACTTGTTTGCATAACTATAATTGACTCTTCCCAATAGAGAAACCATAGATTTGGAATCTCTACGGGACCCAGTTGCCATATTACCATTACTATCAAGTAAGCCAAAACTAGTTGCTGCATTAGATGTATATATATAATCGGATGGGAATCCCAAACCATATAGTAACATCGTATTTATTATGGTTTGTTCAGCGGTGAAACCAGCTAAAAAGTCGATATCGTGTTCATTTAAAGATGTTTTATAATTTAATGTGTTTTCTGATAACCAATTAGATGTTAAAATTCCACTTTGGGTTGATGAATTTGATTCTCCATCTTTACTGGCATTGGCATAAATATAACGTAAATTCGTTTGATATCTTAAATTAAACCCATTAGATGTTTTTAATGTCAGTCCTTTCAATAAATTCCAATTTAAATAAGCACTCCCCAGACCCTGATATGATTTTGCTTCCTGATAATACCCATCTAAAATTGAAATTGGATTGTTATTTTGAGAATTGTAAGGGTTTGCGCCAACTTTTGTTTGATTACCATTCTCATCAATGCCAGCAATCCAATTCTCATTCTCATCTTGAACTAATCCAATTGGATATATTGCACTACTAATATTGAAATCTCGTGGCTGCGCATAGGCACCATTTTTTGCCCCTGTTAGGGTTGAAGTAAATTCGTTGTGCCTAACCGGAATCCATGTCGGAAATCTGGCAAAGTCAATATAATTGTTTCTGGGGCGTGACGAGCTTCCCAAAGTTGCATTTATATTAACTCCGAAATTTATTTTATTACTTAGTTTTGTGTCTAATTTTATTCGCCCAGAAAACTTATCACTAAAATTTTGTGCTACTAAACCATCATCCTTTATGTAACCAACAGACACAAAATACTTAGTTGCATCTTTACCTCCAGAAACACTAAACTGACCGTTTAATGTATTTGCATTTTGCAAACCTAATTTTTGCCAATCTGTTTCCCCAAGTTGTTTTTCGAGCCATGCTGCGGCCAAATAGCTATAACGCGATGTGGCAGCCGTGTTATTAGCATTCCATAAAGGCGTACATACATTGTCTACAAATTCACTATAGTTCATCATTTCATGTAGCTTCAAAGCTGATTTATATCCTCCGTAAACTTTAATTGAGTATGTAGGTTTCTCAACATCGCCTGATTTTGTGGTAACTAAAATTACACCGTTTGCTGCTCGAGAACCATATATTGCGGCGGAAGATGCATCTTTCAATACTTCTATCGAAACTACATCGTTTGGATTCAATGTTTCCAACCCTCCATCAACAGGGAATCCATCAACGACAATTAAAGGTGTTGCATCAGCACTTATTGAACCAATACCTCTAATACGTATCTGAGGAGTAACCCCAACCTCAGAAGTAGTATTGTTTATAGAAACACCTGATATTCTTCCCTGAATTGCTGTTGTAATATCAGATGTAGGTACATCTAAAATATTTTCTCCGGTTAATTTACCAACAGAACCTGTCAGATGTGATTTTTTACTACTTCCGTAACCTATCGCGACTACCTCATCAAGGTTAATTGCTGATTCTTGAAGACTAATATTTAAATTTGTTTTTCCAAGAATTTGAACTGTCTCTGTTTTATATCCTATATAAGAAACTGTTAGTACATCTTTTTTCAGGTCATTAATTTTCAGAGAAAAGTTACCCTGCAGATCGCTAATTGTGCCATTACTTGTTCCTTTTAAGAATATTGATGCACCAATAATTACATCACCTTTTGAATCTGATATTGTACCCTTAACAATAGCTATCTGCGCTATATTGTCAAGTGGAGCTATAAGACAAAAGAATAATAAAAGGTTGCTTAAAGTTTTTTTCATCGAATTAAATTTTTAGTATTAGTTTTAAACTATGTGCTTTAACTTGAGTAAATGAAATATTATTTTATAAGTAGATTAAGTGATATTAATTTTGCGAATTTTCAAAAAAATCAAAGGTATTAGTTGTGCTTACTCCAAACATTTTTATTTCTTTTGATTCACTCTTTTTGAAAAGCAAAACTCTACGTTCCCCCTTTTCATTTTCAATTTGTAACCCTAAACCATCCACATTAATTTTCTTTTGAACTTTAATTTTAGCAAAATCTTTAATGCGTGGCATTAGTATGAAAACAGAATTTAGATTACCAGCTGCAGAAATAGAATAGTTTAACATTGGAGCTTTGTGATCCAAGCCATTTATACAAACAAATTCATTCGAGATTTCAACCTTGTCAATTGAGTCTGCATTGACAGGAATTATTGTCATAAGAGAATCCTTATAGATGCTAACTACTTTAAAGTCGTGATTTATTTGAGTACCTACTGGTAAAGTGTGGAAGAGTATTTCATACTTATGAGGTTCTGTTGCCTCTGAATAATCGTAAATAACTGCAAATTCATCCTTAATAAGGGCTATATTCCTTTCCCATTTCACATTACAATTCGACAGTTCACTTTTTTGTGATACCATTTTGCAGTATTTATAATTTTCTTTATTTTCCCAATCAATAATTCGGTTGTCTGCATCTCTTTTTTTGACATATTTCTTTTCAGATGAAGATTCTGCATCTTGTTTACCATCTATCAAAACTGTATTATGAGCTTTTGAAGTTCTATACCACTTATTCTTTAATGGGTTATCATAACTACAGCATCCGGCATCAACTAAAACTGGTTTGTTGTTATACCATAAGTGAAATCCCAATGCACCAGCATGTGCGTGAGTTCCAATTCTTACAGCCGGATTAATTAAAATATACCACTTACTTTTATTCTTATCATTACCGCTACGCATTACTGCAATCTGTGTATCCGTTAAAAAGGCTGAAGAGTCTGATTTAGTTTTAATATTAAATTTCAAAACCGAATTCAGGATACTAATTGTCGGTATAATTGTCATCTCATACGAGTCATTTACCGGAGGCATGGTTTCATCGGGTTGAGAAAAAACAGATAGAAACGAAGTCATTTTCTTAAGTAATGGAATTAAATTATCAGGATATTTAATGTTGTTTGATGAGCATAATAAATACATATCCCTAAAAATTGAAGTCTCAAACGGATAATACCCAAACATCTGTTCAAGATTTCCTCCATCGTTATAAAAAGCATTGTTCGTGTGATGCGTAAGTATTCTCATCGCATTGATTTCCAGCTCTTTTTTTCTATCTAATTCGGGAAACATTGAGGCAATATATAACATTGCTAAACCACCATGGGATTGATGATTATAATAATCTAATTGTTGTTTACCAAACCACGTTAACAAAACAGAGGCATGTTCTTTCTGTAAATTGATTATAAGTGACTTATCTTCGGATGAAAGCCCGTTTTTGCCTAAATAGTAACACCAAGTTAGATTTATACTCCTCCAGGCAACTTGCATATCTCGCCAATTATATGTTCTCTTTTCCGATCCTTCAAGCCTTGGATTATCCTTTATCCATGTTATCAAAATAGACATCATGTCTCTGAGATATGATTTATCTTTAGTTACATAGTACATTCTGGCAAAAGATGGGAGATAATAGAATCTGTTTAACCATACACTTTTTTCTATTTCTGTTTTTTCATATTTTTCCCAATTAATTGGATTTCCATATATTTCAGACAATAATCCATTCCTTATTTTTTGGACAATTAATGCATCACTTTCAGTATTTATTAATTCCATCTGTATAAATTTCCCTCCTTGATCTTTGGGCATTATATCTCCAAAGTCAAATCTTTGTGCGAAAGGATAAAAAGGGAAATTGCGGTTTTGAGCAAATAAAAGTGAGGTTAAATTCACTATGAGTAAATAAAAAAATATTTTTTTAAACATGTGTACGTGTAAATTTAGTTGTGTTCAAATACAATTTATTCTTTCTCTTTTAATTCTAAACGCATTTTACTTAAAATAATCTCGTTTGCGTCAATCATTTGTTTAGTGGTTTTTGCTTTGTACCAATCTGTAATTCGATCTTGATGATAAAAAGGCTCTGGGGTAATATTCTCATTTTCTAATGAGGCAATAATGTTTGAAAAATAACTTTTTTTGTCAGCGGCAATAATCATACGACTTTTCAAAATATTAAATTCTTTGATTTGTTGATTGATTATTTTAATATTTTGTGGAGGATTATAACCAGAGATGTCAATATCTTCCATAATTTCTGCTACCATATTTCCTGCTCCGCCATCATTATTGGGTTTGTTCACACCAAGTAAACACGCAATTGTTGGAGCAATATTCGTATGTTCAAAATATGGGAGTCGTCTGTTTTTTGCAATACCTTGGCCAACAATCACCAGGGGAGTTATCCAGCTATCTTCATCAAACAAAGGATGCCAACCAACTAAACTCTGACCATGGTCGGATGTTACAATTAGTATCGTCTGGTTCCATTTACCAGACTCTTTCAAATAGCTAATAAGCTGGCCAAGAAGCCTATCTGCATTTTCAATAGCAACTACATAGGGTGATGATTTGCCAAATATGTTTCTATAATATGATTTATCCAGAGAACTTACCGAAACTACTGATTGCCCTATATTTCCCGCTGACTGAAGATGAATACGCATAAAAAGCGGATTTTGATTGTTTAAAATATTAATCGACTGCTCAACAACTTGATCATCCGAAAGTTCAGGATCCATTATGCAGTTAGTAAAACCTCTTGCAATCGATCGATAGGCGGTAGTATTTACAACAAAAGCAGTCTTAAATCTTGGCGAAATTACCTCTTGTATGAATTTGTTTTCAGGTTTAATAAAAATTGTACCTTCTTGTAAAACAGGATTTGGTAACGAACAACTATTGAATTTACTGTAATCGCCAATAGTTGGATGATGCGGAATGATTACATAAGATTTTTGTATATAAGTTCCCTCATTAATTAACGAGTTAAATACAGGCATCTTTAATAATTCTGGTGCATTCCAATGTAATCCATCTATAAGAAATAAAATAATGTTTTTGGGTTGTTGCGCCACAATAATATTACTTATCTGGAATAGTAGTATCCAGAGAATTATCTTAGTGTTTACCTTCTTCATTTCTTTTAAATTTATAGATTTCGCTAGCTGCCATAAAAAATGCTCCTGAGCCATATGCTTCTGTATCGTCAGCCGATACTTTATCTGGCGACTCCCCAACTTGTTGTACATACCCAAATTTATTCAACTCGTTAACTGTAGTTGTCATAATCTCCCAAGCTTTTAAGACTGTAGTTTCATATTCATTTTTGTCCAAAAGCCCTGAGTTTATTCCATAAGTTAATGCATAACAAAAAAATGCAGTACCACTCAACTCAACACTTTTAAATGCATTTGGATCTAGAAGGCTACTTGCCCAGTATCCATCTTTTAATTGTAAAAGCTTTATTTTATGTGCCATCTCTTTGAACAAATTCTCATAAAATTGACGATTTGAATAGTCTTTTGGCATGGATTCCAACACTTTAACCAATCCTCCCATAACCCACCCATTACCACGCGACCAAAATACCTTTTCTCCATTACTTGAAATTTGATTAAAATATCGATCATCTCTATAAAACAAACAAGCATCTTTATCATAAAGGTATTTGTAAGTCTCAAGCCACAGGTCATTCATCTTGTCGAGATATTTAAGTTCTCCGGAAATTTTCGAGTATTTGGCAAATGCCGGAGGTGCCATAAACAAAGCATCGCACCAACTCCACCAACTCCACCAATACTTATTACCAACACGTCTTACATCTGCTTCTTTAGGATGTCTGATTAAATTTGCATCTAAGCAATACAAAGCTTTGTCAATCATCTTTGGGTTATGCTTAATTGAATATAAATCCAAATACATATGCGTAATTGCTAATACATCGGCATCATATGGTTTTGGCTTAACATACCAGTTCCTTTTTTTGCCCATATTGAGCATCGCCTTTAAGTATTTGCTTTTAGGATCTATTTTATACAAATCAATTAAGCCCGAATAATAAGTTCCATACTCCCATTCCCAAAGATCAACTCCTGTTGGATGCTTTTGTTGCCAATCAAATACTTTTTCTGCAACTATTAAAACTGATTTATGGTCACCTGAGAAGCACTTTGACGAAACTATTAACAATAAAACGAATAATAAATTTGTTTTCATATTTATATCAAGTTACTTATTTGCTAAAAAACAAACGATTGCAAAATAAAATTGGCATACTGAATTTTTAAAGCTTGATAAGTATTTTTCTTCTATACAATATATCTGCAATAACCCAATTTAGAATTACATATAATACGGCATATATAAGCGACCCCCAATTCCCATCTGCAAATAAATTAATAAAGTTATTGACGATAAAAGATTTTAATGATATCCAATGACCATCAGACTTGAAATATATTTTAACCAACAAAGTACTTAACACCCCTGCAAACGTGTACATAAATAACGGGTTTATTCCAAATGACTCAAAAAAATTTATCCACTTTTTGTGCTCTCTAATATCTATAATCCAAATCAGTAACCCTAAAAAGAGTGCCCCTAACCCGCAAGAAACCAAAACATAGCTTGAACTCCAAAGTTTTTTATTGATTGGGAAACTATAATCAAGCAAAAAGCCTATAAATAAAAGGATAGTTCCTAATATTAAAATTTTTTGAACTGCTTGATTTATCTCTTTCGATTCTAATAATATTTTTCCAAATAAAAATCCTAACAATACATGAGCTATACATGGTATCGTACTTAGTAACCCTTCAGGTTCGAAAATGTAAAGAGTACCATCTTGCAAACGATCGAAATGAAGATGCGTAGCCCCCAAAATCTCCCTATCAATAATTGTTGCCAAATTGTTGTCATCTTGGGCATAACTACCTGAAAAAGCCATTATAAGCCAGTATGACAACAATATAATGCCTATAATCCATGGAAGCCTATTTGGTTTAACGAGCAAAACTATTACCGAACCAATTAAAGATACAATTGCCAATCGTTGAAGAACTCCTAAAATCCGAATATTCTCAAAATCTGTAATTGCATAAATTAATCTACTAACGAAATCAATATTTTCATTTTTTAGCTCGTTAAATCCTTTTAGAAACAATCCCAACCAACCTAAAAGTACTCCAATTAAAAATAAAAAAGTTGCTCTTCTAACTATTTTAATAAGTAACTGTTTGGAAAATTTAAAATTAAATTTTGTATACGAAAAGCACATTGAAATACCCATAATAAACATGAAAAACGGGTATATTAAATCGGTAGGAGTTAGTCCATTCCACTGAGCATGTTTCAATGCAGCGAATCTATTATCCCATTCTCCTGGATTATTTACAAGTATCATAGCTACAATTGTAATTCCACGAAACACATCAAGCGATAGAAGTCTTGTACTAACTGAATATTTCAAGTCCATTATAAATTTATTATGAGTTTTACTAAAATTTTTTTGCTTTTGCTTCGTTACAAATTGATTTTAATAGCGACATTGGGTGAGAATAAGGTGCATCCTGAGTTAACTCCCATATCATAATACCTTTGTACCCTTGTTCTTTGAAATATTTAACTTTCTCCCTCATTATTTGAACGCTGTTGAACGAGCAACCATCGTACATCGAAGTGATAGTGTCTCTCGGCGTTAGATTGTTCACTATATCGCGGTAATATATTGTTTTATGATTGGCTCCTCGTGCATAAAACGGCACACCCACTATTATTTTATTATTTGGAGTCTTTGCAGTAATATGCTTTTGCAATCCTTCTTTTACAGTTGGAATTGATGCATGTAAACCCTCTTTATTGAGAGATGCATAATACCGCAGATTAACATCCTCAAGTAAGTTATAAATTTCAGCAGTTTGATTTACTGAAGAACCATTCATCGAAGCTGTTATTATTTTTTGAGATGGTAATTTTTTTCTAATACTTTTTATAAAGGCAATCAAATTTTTTGTTGGAACCAATTTACGAGGAGTCGAAGAATTATCATTTTCCCAATCAATATCTATTCCATCAAATTTGTATTTTTTCGCAAAATCAGTAATCTTTTTGACATACGCTTCTCGTTTTAATGAATCATTGCCCATCACATGCATATTGGCCACTAAACCTCCTCCTCCGACAACAAGTAAAATTTCTTGTTCTTTCTTCATTTTCGATTTAACAAGCTTGTAATTAGCGATATACTGATCATTAACTGTAAATTCACCATTTTTATCTGGAGACATACCAAAGAAAAAAATTCTATCAAGTTGTGTAATAAACTCAACATCTGTCGTTGGTTTAATCCAATTGGAGTTTAAATATCCAGTAACTAAAAATCTATTAGTCGCAGGTTTTACTGCATAAGAGATTTGAAAAAAGAATATTAGAAATAACAATATTGCTATTTGATTTTTCATGATTTGTTGTGTGTAAATATATTAAATGGTTATTTATTATGTCAATGTGTTTTTTATAAAAACACTATTAATTCTACTTTGACAGATTAAAAGCGAGAAAAACTATTCTGTTTATTTTTGATAAAAAGCAGGAAATTTAGTTTAAATATATTTTGGTATATCGCTTATATTTAGTATCTTAGCGGTGTAATTA
>Ga0247844_1003192_pt1 | contig 24650 bp, 19 predicted proteins | sample LaCtaG_FD_192421 | JGI IMG/M metagenome (GOLD analysis project Ga0247844, IMG submission 192421) | Freshwater microbial communities from meromictic Lake La Cruz, Castile-La Mancha, Spain - LaCruzMarch201714.5m_1 | ecosystem: Environmental > Aquatic > Freshwater > Lake | place: Spain: Castile-La... | reverse complement strand
CACTCAAAATAAACAGAGTGTTTGTAACACGGTGAGTGCCAAACACCTTTCTATAAAGCATAAATTTTATAAAAATCCTTCCGTTGTGCGTTGCCTTCCGAAGGATGACTGCGCAATCAAAATAAACCCCCCGTTGTGCGTTGTCTTCCGAAGGAGACTGCGCACTCAAAATAAACAGAGTGTTTGTAACACGGTGAGTGCCAAACACCTTTCTATAAAGCATAAATTTTATAAAAATCCTTCCGTTGTGCGTTGCCTTCCGAAGGATGACTGCGCAATCAAAATAAACAGCGTGTTGGTAAAACGGTGAATTTCCTGACAGGTTTTCACGGAAGCTCATTCATTCAAATCAGCCGGAAGTGGCCTTTTTAATTAGCTTTTGGCTGCACAAACTTATTTTAGCAGCCGGAAATTATAGTTTTATGTAGGAATTGGCTGATTATGGCCGATTTGTTTACTTAATCCTGCTTTTAATGACTATAATTGATACTCCTTGCCACTTCTCTTTTCCACAAAAAGCACATTCTGCGTACATTTGTCGACATCAACTTTTTCTTTCCTCTCCGCTATGTTCCGTTTTCAAACCCGAATTCTGTTTTTTTTCCTCATTGGCTGTTTGCAGGCCGTTTCAAGCTCCGCGCAAACACCTCCAACTGCCACGACTGACGCAACGCTCATTTACAACGTTCAGGTGGTGAATGTGCAGTCGGGAACGGTGCAACCGAATAAAGCCGTATTGCTCAAAGGAGGTAAAATTCAGAACGTAGGTACGTATGCGGCGTTGAAAAAAGGGGTGAAGGCCGACCGCCAAATCAACGGACAAGGAAAATACCTCATTCCGGGGCTGTGGGATATGCACGTACACATCGAAGGAGAGGATTTGGTGGAGGACAATTTGGCGTTGATGGACGTGTATCTGGCCTACGGAATCACTACCGTGCGCGACTGTGCCAGCGATTTGGGCGAAAAAGTGCTGCAATGGCGCGACGAAATCAATCAAGGCAAACGCCAAGGCCCTCAGATTTTTACGGCAGGACGAAAACTGGAAGGCATCAACTCCGTTTGGAAAGGTGACATTGAAATCGGCAACGAAAAAGACTTGGATTCGGCCCTGCGGATGATTGATAATTACAAAGTGGACTTTGTCAAAATCACCGAAAATACGCTTCCCGGGCCGTTGTTTCTAAAAAGTGTGCAGGAAGCCAAAAAACGCGGTTATTTGGTAACGGGCCACGTCCCGATTGACCTGACCATTGGTGAACTGACCGATGCCGGATTTTCCGCGATTGAGCACGCCACGTACCTGCTTCGACTGGGCAATGATGAGCAGCGCGTCGTCACGATGATCCGGGATGGAAAGCTTGCCAAGGCAAAAGCGGGAGAAGTATACAGTTCAAATTTTGACCAGGCACGGGCCATCGAAGGCTATAAACGAATGGCTCAGAAAGGGTTGGCGGTGACCCCGACGATTATCGGAGGACGACAATTGGCCTACCTCGACCGCGACAACCACCAAAACGATGACTTTCAGAAATACCTTACGAAACGCTTTACCGACAAGTACCGTTGGCGCATCGAACGCATGGCAGGCGAAACGCCCGAGCAGTCGCAACGACGCAAAGACCAAGTGACTCTTTTGATGAAACAATTGCCTTTGGTGTTTGATTCGGGGGTGTTGGTACTGGCAGGAAGCGATGCGGCGGCGCTCAATACGTTTGTCTATCCGGCGCTGTCGCTGCATCAGGAGTTGGAGATATTTCAGGAAGCAGGGGTAAAACCGGCCGATATTCTCAAAACAGCGATTCTCAACGGCCCAAAATTCTTGGGAAAAACAGCGCAATTTGGGGGAATTGAAACGGGAAAAGAAGCCGATTTAGTGCTATTAAACCAAAATCCGTTGGTAAACATCAAAGCGACGCAGGACATTTTTGCGGTAGTCAACAACGGCACCTACTACAACCGTAAAACTTTGGACGAAATGCTCGAAAAAGCCCGACAAATCAAACTCCGCCTCGACAGCGAGCGCAGCAGTCGCTGATATGCTTCTGGAATAGCCCTATTGAGACGGACAGTTGAAAAGCCTAATCGCACGGGCGCCCCCGTTTCCAAAGTTATGTCATCAAAAGCAACCATGACGTAAATACATGCCTCCATACAACGCCAATTATTGGAGAGTTCGCCTGAATATGAGTTTGTAGAATTTGATTCCCTGAAATAACTATATACGCTGACACGATGCAGTCAGGCTACGGCAATGAAATGAACGGTTAAAAACATCACACTACCATTTATCTTTAAGGTTCATTGAAAATAAGAGAGGCAGTCCGTTGCCGAACTGCCTCTTTTTGTTCATTTATGTAACGCTGAAATCCGTTCGTTTAGAAACGGTCAAGATTCATCACCTTGGTCCACGCCGCCACAAAGTCCTCTACAAACTTCTCCTGAGCATCGGCACTTCCGTATACTTCGGCAATCGCTCTCAGTTCTGAGTTGGAGCCGAGCACAAGATCAGCGCGGGATGCTGTCCATTTAGGTTGGCCAGTAGCACGGTCGCTTCCCAGATACACTTCTTTGTCTTCCGAAAAGGCTTTCCATGCGGTACCCATGTCGAGCAGGTTGATAAAGAAATCGTTGGTAAGTTGGCCCGGACGGGAGGTGAAAACACCATTTTTGGAACCGTCGAAATTAGTATCCAATACACGCATACCACCCACCAATACCGTTAACTCAGGCGCGGTAAGGGTCAACAACTGTGCCTTATCAATCAGTAATGCTTCGGTAGATACCGTAAAACTTGTTTTGCGATAGTTACGGAAACCGTCCGCGACAGGCTCCAGATAACCGACTGATTCAACATCCGTTTGCTCCTGCGAAGCATCCATACGACCGGGCGTAAAAGGAATAGTGATGGCATGTACCGCTGCTTTTTCAACACCTGCGTTACCACCCAGTACAATCAAATCAGCCAGTGAAACTTTTTTACCGCCTGACTGCGTATCGTTAAACTCCTGCTGAATGCTTCCCAGTGTACCCAAGACTTTTTGCAACTGTGCCGGATTGTTTACTTTCCAGTCCTTTTGAGGAGCCAGGCGAATGCGGGCACCATTGGCACCGCCACGCTTGTCGGAGCCACGGAAGGTAGAAGCGGAAGCCCAAGCGGTGGAAACCAGTTCAGATACGCTCAATCCGGAGGCCAATATATTTGCCTTCAAGGCCGCAATATCATTATCATCTATCAATTCATGGTCAACCGCAGGGATAGGATCTTGCCAGATCAATACTTCTTCCGGCACATCAGGTCCCAGGTAACGGGCACGCGGGCCCATATCGCGGTGCGTTAATTTAAACCATGCCCGAGCAAACGCATCGGCAAAGGCATCGGGATTTTCCAGAAAGTTTCTGGAGATTTTTTCGTAAGCCGGATCCAACTTTAAAGCAAGGTCCGTAGTAAGCATGGTGGGTGCATGCTTTTTTGAAGCATCATACGCATCAGGAATAATATCTCCCGCATTTTTTGCAACCCATTGGTGAGCACCGCCCGGGCTTTTGGTTAATTCCCAATCGAAAGCGAACAGATTTTCAAAGAAGTTATTACTCCATTGAGTGGGCGTTTTTGTCCACGTTACTTCCAGTCCACTCGTAATGGTATCAGCACCTTTGCCTGAACCATAACTATTGCTCCAGCCAAAGCCTTGCAGTTCAATACCCGCCGCTTCGGGCTCTTTGCCAACATTTGTAGAAGGAGCCGCACCGTGGGTTTTCCCAAAACTATGTCCCCCGGCAATCAAAGCAACCGTTTCCTCATCATTCATGGCCATGCGGTCAAATGTCTCACGTATATCTTTTGCGGCAGCGATGGGATTAGGATTACCGTCAGGCCCTTCCGGATTCACGTAAATCAGACCCATGTGTGCCGCAGCGAGTGGATTTTCAAGGTTGCGAGAATGAATAGAGCCATCGGCATCTTCATCGGATGACACCACGCCCTGCTCCGCAACGCCTGTCGAACCTTGAGAGTAGCGCTTGTCATTTCCCAACCACGTAGTTTCTGCACCCCAATACACATCTTCCTCTGGTTCCCATACGTCGGCACGTCCGCCGCCAAAGCCAAATGTTTTGAATCCCATTGATTCCAAGGCTACATTTCCGGTAAGAATCATCAAATCGGCCCATGAAATCTTGCGGCCATATTTTTGTTTGATGGGCCAAAGCAATCGGCGGGCTTTATCAAGGCTTACGTTATCGGGCCAGCTGTTCAAGGGGGCAAAACGTTGTTGTCCTGCACCTGCACCGCCACGGCCATCACCCACACGATAGGTACCTGCACTGTGCCATGCCATGCGAATGAACAAAGGACCATAATGCCCGAAGTCAGCCGGCCACCAATCCTGTGAGTCGGTCATGAGGGCATGAAGGTCTTGCTTTACTGCCTCCAGGTCGAGGCTTTTAAAGGCTTCAGCATAGTCAAAATCTTCTCCCATTGGATCTGATTTGGAAGAGTGTTGACGCAAAATGTTCAGTTTTAATTGATTAGGCCACCAGTCACGATTTCTGGTGCCGCCACCGCCAACATTTTGTTTCATGCTTCCATGATGAACCGGGCACTTGCCCTCGCCGTTCATTGAGTTATTTTCCATTTTAATAGATTAATAAATTGTTGGTAAGGTTTGTAATGATAAGTTTACGATAAAATCTACTTACTTATTAGTTCAACTCTGATAAGACGATACTCTAATGGAAGTATGGGAAATCCAGATTGCACATAGATTTTTCCATTATTCGTTCCCAAAGCTACAATAGGGTCAACAATAAATCAAATTGATTCTTTTTATGACTATATAGACAGCATCTATAATTCTATTCCCTGCTTCAAGCGGAGGCTTCCATTTTTGCCTCGGTATGTTGGACTGTTTCATTTTGGGTAGGTTGGCAGGCGTCAAAGAGGACAACAAACCCCGTGGCGAAGAAAATTAGGTGTGGTTTCATAACAGGTGATTTTGGACAATCAACGAAGATAATCGTTTTTCACCAATTCCCTCACGGGTATTCGGCGAACCATTACTATTTTTCCCAAAGCCTTCGGCTTTTGCCCAAAACGTGAGAAGAGTCCAAAAAGCCAAAATCCCTGACAGAATTCCAACCGAGACCTTGAGTCCATTTTTCATAGCGTTTTTTTAAAATACCCTCCTTTATTCAAGAGAAGGAATGACCAGCATCAGCATTTCCCCTGATACGTATCATACAAAGCCGATACAACAATTTTACAGCAAAGATGTACTAATTCTACCCCTGTTGAGCGTTTATATAGAAATAGTAGATTATATAATCCCTGTTTTATTCCTAAACTAATCCTACAGCCATGCGAAATCTTCTACTTTTGGCCCTTTTGGGGTCATTTTTAAGTACATTACAAGCCCAAACTCCCAATCGTTTTTTAATCCAAGGCATCACTGCCGATACATCAGCCCGCCCATTGGGTTCGGCTACGGTCATGTTGCTGCAGCGCAAAGACTCTTCGCTGGTCAATTTCACCCGCTCCAATGACAAAGGAGAATTCACGCTGCGCAATGTGAAGCGCGGCGATTACTTACTCAAAATCTCCTACGTCAGCTACCTTCCTTTCGAGCAAACCATTGTCTTTGCCGATAAAGAAGTCGTGGATTTGGGAACGCTCAAAATGAAAGCCATCACCAAAGAACTCTTTGAGGTGGTTATCAAAACGGCGCGGGCCCCGCTGAGCATCAAAGGCGATACCATCGAATACAACGCGGCATCGTTTAAAGTACCGCCCGGCTCTACGGTGGAGGATTTGCTGCGCAAACTTCCGGGCGTGCAGGTGGATCAAAACGGCAACATCATTGCGCAGGGTCAAAAAGTGCAAAAAGTAACGGTGGACGGCAAACGTTTCTTTGGAAATGACCCCAAAATGGCCACCCAAAACCTGCCCGCTGAGGCCATTACGAAAGTCCAGATATTCAACGACAAGACCGAGCAATCGAAAGCAACGGGGGTAGACGACGGCAAACAGGAAAAAACGGTCAATCTGGAGTTGAAAGACGAATTTAAAAAAGGAGGTTTCGGAAAACTGACGGCAGGCGGCGGCACCGACGGCAACGACAAAGCCGGACCGCGCGGTGAAATCAAAGCGAACTACAATAAGTTTGACGACAAAAACCAGTTTTCGGTCATTGCCTTGACCAACAATACCAACCAATCAAGTATGTCATGGAATGATTATGAGGACTTTAGGGGTAGCAGCACCTACAGCGACTGGGATGACAGCGGTAATTTTGGCTTTGGCGACGAAGGCTATAATTCGGACGAAGACGATGACGGAGGTATAGGTATCCCAGCGGGGAACGGCGCGAGTGGCGGCTATTCCAACAATATTTCGGGAGGAATGAATTACAACTACAACACAAAAAAAATAAAAACCAACGCCAGTTATTACTACAACTCAACCCGACAGGTACTTGACGCCCTCCGCAATCGCGAGACCTTTCTACAAACCGGTTCCTTCAAAAGCACGGAAGAAAGCAGTCAAATCAATTTTATCGGCAATCATCGCCTGGCCTTTCGTCATGAGCAAACGCTTGATTCGCTCAATACCCTCATTTTCAGCAACAACAGCCGCTACAATACGGGCAACACCCGATTGAACAGCTTGCAAGACCTTTTCAAAAACAACGACTTCAAATCCAACGAGAGCATAGTCAACAATGCCGCTACGTCGAGTAAGTTTGAAATGGCCAATTCACTGCTGTATCGTTTGAAATTTAAGCCCAAAAAAGGGCGCAGCTTTGCAGCAAGCCTTGCCTATAATTTTACCAACAACGACGGCGGCGCCGACCAACGTTCGCTCAATTTGTTTTACAAAGCCGCCACTCCCAACGACGTCATTCGTCAGCTGTTGGACCTGACCAATACCACCGGCGGAAAAACGAGTCAAATCAAAGCAGGGTTGCTGTTTGTGGAGCCTTTTGCCAAACGTTTTTTCTGGGAAAGTTTTATCAACGTCAGTCACCGTTCCAACACCATTGACCGCGATGTGTTTGATTTGGCCAAAGACAATAGCCGTCGTACGCCGGTAGACAGTTTGAGCAGTTATTACCAAAACAATTATAACTACGCCCGCCTCGGAAGCAGCCTGCGTTACTCGTTCAAAGGGTTGAATTTTTCGGCGGGGTTGGCGGTGCAATCTTTCAAAATCGACGGAAGTTTTTCGCGCGGCGTGAACCCCGCGTCGTCGTCGAGCCTCGGTACTATTTCAACCATCAGCCGTACCTTCACGGCGTTGATACCCAATGCCACCTTCAGTTACGACCTGAAAAACAATCGGTATATGTGGTCGCAATACAACGTGGGTGTCACTCAACCGAGCACCCGCGATTTACAACCCGTCATTAACACCGGCAATCCGTTATTTATCAGTCAGGGAAATCCCGATCTATTGCCGGAAGTCCGTCACCGGATCTATTTTGGGTACAGTATGTTCAATCCCGCGAGTTTTGCGAATGTTCAACTGAGTTTGAATTACTCCTACAATCTCAATCAGGTCATTTATAATCAGCAGGTGGACCCCTCCACGCTCGTTACCACCACCAAACCGGTCAATATTTCGGGAGGGCAAAATATGGGTTCATACCTGAGTTTTGGCTTTCCGTTGAAAAAAACCAAAGCCTCCATCAATTTCAACCTTAATCCGGGTTTCAGCAAAAATTTGACACCCATCAACGGAGTTCTGAATCAAACCAATACGGCCAATTATCGCTTCGGCACCCGCCTTGATTTGACCCCGAGCGACAATTTTACCTTTTCTGCCAACGCCAATTGGGGCATCAGCAATACCAAATACTCCATCAATACGACTCAAAATCAGCAGATTATGAACCACAGTTACGAAGGCAACTTAAACATTCGCCTTCCGAGAAGTTTCTTTATCACTTCTGCGCTCAATTATCAAATTTACATCAACAACCGCTACGGATTCAATCGACAGTTACCTATCTTAAATACTTCCATCTTTAAAGTTTTGGGTAAATCCAAGAAAGCCGAAGTTCGGCTCTCGGTGTACGACGCATTCAACCGCAACGTAGGCATCAGCCAATCGGCCTACCAAAATTACGTCTCGCAGGAGCGAGTGCAGACGTTGGCCCGTTATTTTATGCTGAGTTTTACCTACAACATGCGTGGCCTGAATACTAATCTCAAGCGCAGCGATAGTTTTTTCTAAATCTGCCTAAAATGGAATCCATCTCTACCCCCAATTTGCTACAACAGTACCTTAATTTTTGGAGACAATGATATTTTAGTAGATTTGTGGCCTATTCTCTACAGTACTTCTCCTCACCCTCCCGTTATAAACTCTATTGCCTTTCAACAGACCCGTTCATTTTTCTTTTTTAACCACTAACTTACTTTTAACAATGATCAAGAACTGCTTACGCGTACTTTGCTTTGCATTTTTTTGGGTGCCTAATCTATTATCCGCTCAACAATGGGTCCAAGTCGGGAATAAAGGTGACTGGGCCTCTACAATTGATGTAATCGGAATGGGCGGATTTTTATACAGTATTGAAAAAGATGGAACCCTATTTAAAACTGACCAGCAGGGAAATTACCAACAATTGGGCAAAAAAGGAGAATTTGACAATGCCGATGTGTTGGTAGGCTTGGACAATGAAATCTGGACGGTAGAAGATGGCTCGTTGTACCGTACCAATTCCGCTACCATTGCTTGGCAACAGGCAGGAAAACCAGGCGACTGGAAAAATACCGCCGCTATGGTGGGCCTAAACGGTAAGCTGTACAGCATCGAAACCGACGGAACGCTTTATGAAACTTCTAAAGACGGCACTTGGGTGCAAATTGGCAACAAAGGTGAATTTTCGGATGCCGATATGCTCGAAGCCATGGACGGGCACCTTTGGACCGTGGAAAAAGGAACGCTTTACAAAACCAACATGCGCTCACTCCGCTGGCAGCAGGTTGGAAATACAGGTGACTGGGCAAATACCATTGCCATGGTAGCTGACCGCGGTTTTCTATGGAGTGTTGAAGCCGATGGAACACTTTTCAAAACCGACAAAGACGGAAATTACGAACAAGTAGGTCCGAAAGGAATTTTGAGTCAGGTAACGCTTATCGTGGCGATGAACAATACGTTGTACGTAGTGGAAAACGGCACTTTATACCGTACCAAAGGGTAGAACAAAGAGCAAGTTAGCAAAGGGCAAATAAGCAAGTTAGCAAGCCCTTTTATACATCGAGTAGTTTCCGTTACTTCAGCGTCGGAAGCTGCTCGATTTATTTTTTAAGTTGATGGGCCAAATTTTCAAACAATTGAAGATGTGCTTTTTTTACAATCGTCACAAAATAAGCGATAAGGAGACGATTGCCCTTTACTTCTATGTGTTCTGAAACCACCACTTGATTGGGATTTTCCGCTTGGGTAAATCTAAAATCAATCACCAACACAATTCCGCCTTTCACGTTGCTTGTGTATCGGATGTGTTTATCCGGCTCAATTTCAATCACTTCGGCTTTGTACTCAGGTTTCATTTTCAGAAAGCCCAACAATACGGTACTTTCTTTTACCTGGTATTCGATGCCCTTATTTGCTGTTTTCGATAACTCATTGACTTCTATCATGTAAGGATGAAGCTCACCGAATTTTCTAAAGTCTAAAATAGATTCGTAAACACACGACAACTCGCCATCAAACGAATACTGTAAGTGAAGAATTTTGGTCGCCATTACTGTTCAATTAATTTCCATCCTCCCTGAAGTTTGACACTTGCGCAATTAGGCCCGCCGTCTTTCCCGACTCCCGGCACTCGCACTTCCAAAACTGACCCGTAAGCTGCCTCCAATTGATGAAGTAACTCCCAAGTAATACTTTTCAAAGGAATTTTTAAGCGACGACTCCAAGGAGTATCCATTTGTCCGGCCGCCCGGCCGATGTCAATATAAACAAATCGTTCTTTGGGCGGACCTTGTGCTGCTACCCCCAGAAAAACGGGCAGTTCGTCGGCTTTTGATTTCAGTTTTATGCTGAATTCAAACGTGAGGTCTTCTCCCTGAGATTGTTGTTTCTGAATGGTCACGTAATTGTTGCCATTCCCCTCCTGAATCCCAAAAACGACGCCCGCCGTTGGCTTCTCTAAAATAATCCTAAGGGTGATTTCTCTTTCCATACTTTAATACTAATCTTCAGATTTCTGCCAATATTTCGTGCCTAAATAAAAAAAGCGACTTTTATTTCCCTTTCGCCGAAAAATCCAAATCGTGAAAGTCAAAGCTGAAATCGGTCAAGGGAGAAATGGCTTTCATTTTGAAACCGGATGCTTTGCCATCATTGTCTAAATCAAACATCACGTAGGCATCGGCATCCATGCTGCGCTCGGTCCATTTGACAATAAACGTGTTTCCTTTGTAGGGAAATAGCTCGCCTGTCAGTTGAAAAGAGCGTTTGGAATCAAACCACGGTTTGCCGTTTTTCATCGAAATCACTACGTCGCCAAACCATTTGTCCTGATACGTTCCCGTAAACAGATTTACGTCTGTTTTGGAAGTATTGGCTTTTTGTTGGGCTTCAATATCGCGCCAGATAGCATCCGTTATTTTTTTCGCTTCGGCCTCCCCTCTCAACACTCGGTCGTGATTTTCTTTGACTCGGTCCAACCCTTTGATACCCAAATAACTGTCTTTGATGGTGTTGGTAATGGACGTAAACGCCGCTCCCGATTGTTGGTTGGTAAAAACGATAATGCCCAATTTCATCTCCGGCAACAGCGTCACCTGCGTTACAATACCCGCCAAACCACCCGTGTGCGTGGCTTGTTTGTAGCCTTTTACGTCGGTGAGGCCCCAGCCCAGTCCATAACTTGAAAAATGGGTGTTATATGAATTAGTCCCTCTGACGGGGATAATAGTTTGAGGCGTCCACATGTCTTCGTGTACATCAACGCTGAAAAGTTGTTTGCCATCGCCGTATTTTCCATTGTCCATTTGCATGATGATCCACTTGCTCATGTCGGTGATGTTACTGTAAATTCCACCCGCAGCATTGGCCGTTTCGCTCCAGTCCCGACGAATCACTTTCACCGTTCCTTCCACGGGCGCATGAGGGTCAATCACGTTTGTTTTGTCTCTCAGTCGCTTAAACGAAGCCGCTGTTTGGGTCATCCCAAGCGGCTTGAGAATACGCGTTTCGATAAAATCTTCCCAAGGCATCCCCGACACTCGCGTCACAACTTCGCCCGCTACGATGTAGAGCAGGTTGTCATAATCGTATTTGGTACGAAAACCCGATACCGGTTTCAGGTAACGAAGGTTGTGAATGATGTCTTTTTGAGTGAAATTATTTTGGTCGGGCCAAAACATCAAATCACCCGCACCCAATCCTAATCCACTGCGGTGAGTCAGTAAATCTCTGACTGTAAATTCCTCCGTTACGTAAGGATTGTACATTTTAAATTCGGGAATAATGTCCGTCACCTTCGTATCCCACGTTAATCGCTTCTCGTCAATCAACATTCCCAACGCTCCCGACGTGAACGCTTTGCTGTTGGAAGCAATGCCGAACAAGGTATTTTCGTCCACTCTTTGTTTGGTATCCAACGACCGAACCCCGTAGCCTTTGGCGTGAATCACCTTACCATCTTTCACTACCCCTACCGCAATGCCTGGTACGTCAAAAGTTTTCAGGGTTTTTTCTACCAAAACGTCAATTTCAGCAGAGGTAATAACCTGAGCATGGATACGATAAGAATAAATAAACAGGCAAAGAAGGGTAAGAATGTAACTGGTCGTTTTCATAAGTTTGTTGATTTTGGGTGTATGTTTCTAACGTGGTCTTAGCCTCGAATAAGAGCAAGTTTAAAAATTTTTTGCTACGGATTAAGTTTGTGGAAAATTATATTTGGTAAGCCCGTTCATTTCTTTTGCTTGCCCAAAAGAAACGAACCGCAGCCGCGGACGGTCAAAGAAAAGGGGAGCCTGTCCAAAGCTTCATCCGCACAATACCCGCGCGCACCACGCTAGACAGGCACGCCTCACGCACAAGGATTTATTAGTCCGTAATTTGTAAAATTTAAACAAGTTCTAAGTTTGAAGAGACAAAAATCATAAAATCGTCCGAAGTTCAAAGATATATTCTAAAAAATTGATTTTCACCACGCTGCATTTGAAAGTCCGAACCTCCAATCATCGAATGCTGCCGGGTCAAAAGCAGACATTCTTTGATATTTTCATACTTTTGCCTCAGGTTCTACCAATCACTTTTTTACAACCACGGAAAACGGAACTACCTGCGCATGAATCTTACGCCCGACCAAGCCCTCAAAGAAATTCGTCAAAAAAAGATTTACCCGTTGTATTTTATCCACGGCAACGAGCCTTATTACATTGACAAATTGGCCGAAGCGCTCGAAAAAGCAGTGGTTCCTGAATCCGAAAAAAGCTTCAATCAGTTTGTGCTATTTGGCAAAGACGCCGATGTGGGTACCATTCTGAACAACGCCCGCCGGTTTCCGTTTATGGCCGACCGACAATTGATTTTGGTCAAAGAAGCCCAACAGTCAAGCGGATTGGACAGCAAAGACAAATCCGTCATGTTGGAAGATTACGCCGCTCGTCCGTTGTCGTCTACGGTTTTGGCACTGTGTTTTCAGGGGAATTTCGATATGCGCAAATCTCTGCCCAAAGTATTTGAGAAAAACGGGGCGTTGATTCAGTGCAAGAAAATGTACGACAACAAACTCCCCGATTGGGTAGGCGAATATACGAGAACATTAGGCGCTAAAATCAGCATCAAAGCCATTCAGATGTTGGTTGAAAACATCGGCAATGACCTCAAACGCATTACGAGCGAAATTGACAAAATGCTGCTCAACCTCTCGGCAAGTGAGGAAATCACCGCGGGTGTAGTTGAAAAATACGTCGGAATCAGTAAAGAATACAACGTTTTTGAATTCCAAAAAGCACTCACTCAACGCGATGTATTGAAAGCCAACAAAATTGCCATTTATCTGGCGGCCAATCCAAAAGACAATCCATTGCCTCAGGTTTTGATTATTCTGTACAATTTCTTCAGCAAAGTATTGGTCATTCACGGAACTCAGGACAAATCAGAAGGGCATTTGGCGTCGGTATTGGGCGTAAGTCCGTTTTTTGTGAAGGATTATCTTTCGGCTGCGCGGCAGTATTCACTGAATCACGTAGCCAAAGCCATCAAAGCCATTCGCCACGCCGACAATGCCTCCAAAGGCATCGAGTCAGGTTCCATGGACGAAAGCGCCATTTTGAAAGAATTGGTATTTAATATACTTCATTAGGAGTGAGAAGTCAGGAGACAGGAAAAATGTTCACTCCTCGCTTCTGGCTCCTGAACTCTGATTTCTCACTCCTCGCTTCCGACTCCTGACTTCTCACTACTCGCTTCTGGCTCCTCCCCCAACAACTTCGGCTCTGCTTTTATTTCTTCGTATTTGCTGAACTGTTCCAATTTTTTTCGATTGGCATCGGCGAGTTGCATATCAATACTCCAGTCCATCGAGGCGGCCAATTGATAGATCATAAACTGGATTTGATTGTTGGCAATGCGGGGCAGGTCGCCCGAAAGCGCTTTTTCGTTCATGGCCTGTTTGGCGTCTACCAGCAGATTGGTGTAGTCTTCGTGACTGAAGCGATTCCAGATGCCGTTTTCGATGTCGTAAAACTTATAATCGGTATCAATCGACAATACTTCCGGTTCCGGAAAATAGTCAATGACCATTTTGTGAGTAGTTTCGTCTATGTGAAAACGCATTTTGCCAAAGTCAAAACCTACCAGCACTTTTGCTTTGGCAATCACCAGCGCTTTTTTGGAGTTTTTGAATAAATACAGAAACGTTTTGTCGTCTTTGTAATCAAATATTTCGGTAAAATAGCCTTCAGCCATCACCACTTTAAAGACCTTTTCAATACGTTCGAGCAAAATAGTAGCTGATTTTGTAGAGCGGGCTATCTGCGCATTTTTACGGTCTGAAAGATAAAAGAAGCCATACCCAATCCCTCCGCCGAGAAGCAGGGTAGAAATAAAAAACAGCAGTGAGGCCAAGCCCATGATTTTTTGGATTTTGCGAAAGTTAGGAAAAATTTAATATCAATTTACGAAGTCCTTACTTTGGCAAAATCATTGCTTGTTTAGAAATAAAGTCGTTATTTTGGACAACTAATTTTGTACACACATGAAACTGGCGCATACCTGGATATTGATGATAGTGACTGCCTTAGGCCTGACCCAATGCAATGTGACAGGCAATGGTAATGACCCAACTCCCAACCCAAATATCTCTAAAACTGAACTGTTGGCAGGAACTTCGTCCAAAGCGTGGGTTTTGACTTCTTCCAAAATAGACGGAGATGAAGTAATCAATCAATCATTTCCCTGCACAAGAGATGATAACATGGTGTTTCGTACTGCCAAAACCTACGAATGGAACGAAGGAGGCAGCAAATGTAATGCCAAATCCCCACAGGTGTATGAAACAGGAACTTGGGAGTTTGACACCGGAGAAACAGAAATTATTCTCAGCAAAGAATTGCATTATAAAATTATAAAACTCACGGCCAATACGCTCCAGATTTCCATCCAAAACGTATTCGGAGAAACCGAGGAATTGACTTTTAAGCCCAATTGATTGTTGCCCAAACTGCTCATCGTAATTGCCGGCCCTACGGCGGTTGGAAAAACTGACTTCTGTGTACGGTTGGCTCAAGCGTTGCAAACCGAAGTAATTTCGGCCGATTCCCGGCAGTTTTATCGTGAACTCAACATCGGCACGGCCAAACCTTCCGAGGCTGAATTACAGGGCGTACCGCATCATTTCATCAATTCGCATTCCATTGACACGCTGTACAGTGCAGGCGCTTTTGAACGAGACGCGCTGGCAGTCTTGGACACCCTGTTTCAAACCAAAGACGTAGTTTTGTTAACGGGAGGCTCCGGGCTATACATCAGAGCCGTGTGCGAAGGTTTGGACGATTTGCCCGAAACTCCGCCTGAACTTCGCTCGGAATTGATGCAGCGTCTTGAAACCGAAGGATTGGAAATGTTGCAAGCTCAACTTCAAACGCTCGACCCAGTCTATTGCGCCCAAAATGACCTTCAAAATACCCAGCGGGTTGTACGTGCTTTGGAAGTCAGTTTGTTGACGGGTAAGCCTTATTCCTCATTTCGGGAACATCAACCCGAGCAACGGCCTTTCAAAATTGTTCAGATTGCCCTCGACCGCAACCGCGAAGAACTTTATCGCCGCATTGACGCCCGTATGGATGCCATGCTCACTGCCAGTTTGGTGGAAGAAGCTCGTTCTCTGTTGAATTATCGCTCCCACAATGCCCTCCAAACCGTCGGTTACAAAGAAGTGTTTGATTATTTAGACGGCCTGTACGATTACATTGAAATGGTACGCCTGCTCAAACGCAACTCCCGCCGCTACGCCAAACGCCAAATTACGTGGTTTAAGCACCAAGGAAATTTCAAATGGTTTCAGGCAGATGATTTTGAAGGCATAAGCAACTATTGCAGCTCTTTTTTACCGCAATAGGCGCAATGGGTTACGCAAAGGACACAAGGATTTGATTATTCACTCATTCACAATTCACAAATTGCCCTCTCCATGTCTAACGAAGAAATAGTCGAGATTCTCGAAATGACCGTAAAGCTGCTCGAACTCCACAACGCCGATGCTTTCAAAACCAGAGCATTTTCGACAGCGGCTTTCAATTTAGAGCGTTTTAAAGACGCCGAAATCGCAAGTCTTCCGGCTGAAGAGCTCACCAAAATTCAGGGTGTAGGCAAAAGTACGGCCGTCAAAATTGTCCAGTTAGTCAATACGGGACACCTTCCCGAACTTGATGAATTGGTAGCTCAAACTCCCGCGGGTGTCTTGGAAATGTTCAAAATCAAAGGCATCGGTCCCAAGAAAATCGGCACTATTTGGCGGGATTTGGGAATTACCACCGTTGAAGATTTGAAAACAGCCTGCGAAAACGGCCAAATTGCCAAGTTAAAAGGCTTTGGAGAAGGAACGCAGCAAAAGATATTGGCCTCTTTGGCTTTTTTGCAAAGTCAGGTGGGCAAACTTCGTATGGACAAAGGCGAAGCATTGGCAGGATTGATTTTGGAAGAACTTCAACCTCATTTTGCCAAAATAGCCATCACGGGAGAGGTAGCCCGTAAGTGCGAAATCGTAGAAACCATTCAATTGTTGATAGGGACAGAATCGCCCGTGGCGGCGGCCCGAGCCATCAACGAAGTGCCGTGGTTGGTTCAAAACGAAAAAGAATCGTCTCCTTTCGCCTGGCGCGGCAAAATTTTGGACCGCAGTGCCGCCTCTGACCTTCCTCCGCAGGGCGAAGAAATTGAAGTAAAAAAGACGTTGGAAATTCGAGTTGAAATCCTATTCACTACTCCTGAACGATTTGAAAACGAACGATTTATTCTTGATGGAACCGAAGCCCATTTAGCCCAAAAAACACCGACAGGCAGCACACTTCTTTCCGTGGCGATGGGTTGGTCTGCTTTTCAATCAGCAGAAGAAATTTACCAAAAAGCGAGTTTGCCTTTTGTGGTTCCCGAAATGCGCGAAGGCAGGGGAGAGTTTGATTGGTTAACCACAAACAAAAATGAAGATTTAATTGCCTGGGACGACCTGCGTGGTATTCTTCACAACCACAGTACCTACTCCGACGGCAAGCACAGTCTGGAACAAATGGCGCGTTTTTGTCAGGAATTGGGCTTTGAATACCTGGGCATTGCCGACCATTCTCAAACGGCTACTTACGCGCAGGGACTCTCGGAAGAGCGTGTGGAACAACAACACAAAGAAATAGAGCGCCTGAATCAGGTTTTTGCGGAGACTTTTCCGAAACCCTTTAAAATCCTGAAAGGCATTGAATCCGATATTTTGGGGACCGGCGCTTTGGATTATCCCGAAGAAATACTGAAAACGTTTGATTTTGTGGTAGCATCGGTGCACAGTAATTTGACCATGAGTTTAGAAAAGGCTACATCACGTCTGCTCCGAGCCATTGAAAATCCATACACCACCATATTAGGCCATCCCACGGGGCGATTGCTTCTGGCCCGAGAAGGATATCCCATTGACCATCAGACCATTATTGATGCCTGTGCCCAAAACGGCGTTGTTATTGAAATCAACGCCAGTCCGTGGCGTTTGGATTTAGATTGGCGTTGGATTCGGTACTGCATGGAAAAAGGCGTGATGTTATCCATCAACCCCGACGCTCACCACAAAGACGGGTATTACGACATGCACTACGGTATCAGCGTAGCCCGTAAAGGCGGCCTCACTAAAGCTATGACTTTCAACGCACTGACACTTGTTGAAATAGAGTCGTACTTGGCAAAGAGAAAAAGTTAAAAGAGGGAATCGGACTGGCCAAGTGTCGGTCGGTTTACAACCGACTGACACTTCAGCAACAATTATTTTTTTATTAAATGACGTAAATCATCGCAGTGCCTTGCATCGTTTTGGGGATGATATGCGTTATATTTGATGAACAGTTGCCCCGAATCAATGTCTATCAAACGTTACATTGCATTTCTCATGCTTTCCATTATCAGTTTTAAAGTACTGGTAGTGCCGTTTGTCTATTTAGATTTTGAACTTCATAAAACATACATTATCAACCACCTTTGCGAAAATCGTTTTAAACCTCAACTTCACTGCGACGGAAAGTGCTATTTAGCCAAACAGCTTCAAATAGTTGCTCAGGAACACGCTCGTTCCGAAACCGAGAAGCAAGCGGAAACTATCAAAAAATCCATGTCGGATGTGTTTGACGAGACATTTTTTCCAGTGAAACCAATTTTTGCGATTACAAAAGCCATTCCAAGCCAAACCCCTTATCTGGAGCATTCTTTAAGCGATTTTTGTATTTTACTGTTCCATCCTCCCTCAGCGTAGATTGTTTTTAACAAAGTAAGAATCAAATCACTGATAGTTAAAACACATTGTACAATGAAAAACAAGATACTTTGGGCGAGCGCATGGTCATTCCTTCTCCTTCTTTTCATCCAATCCTGCAAATCGGATCCCGATCCTTATGCAAACAACTCTCTTACGCTTTCTTTCAGCAATAAAGTGGGAAGTGATGGGGTGGTATTGGGTAGCGGCAATTACAAAAACGCAGTGGGGGAAGACTTTACCGTAACTACCTTCAGTTATTTCATCAGCAATATTTCCCTCAAGAAAGCGGACGGAACAGTATATACTTACCCGCAGGATTCGAGTTATTTTCTGATACGGGAAGCCAATATTGATTCGAAAAAAGTGGTTTTGAAAGGCGTCCCCACCGGCGACTATACCGAACTCAAGTTCATGATCGGGGTGGACAGCCTCCGCAATACGATGGACCTCAGTCGCCGCAAAGGTGTACTTGACCCCGGCGACATCAGTCACGACGACGGCATGTATTGGTCGTGGAATTCGGGCTATATTTTTCTAAAATTGGAAGGCAATTCGTCGAAAGTAGCCGCTGATGCCACTGGAAATCAGAAATTCAGGTACCACATCGGGGGTTTTGGCGGGTACAATACCAAGACATTCAACAACATTCGTACGGTTACGTTACCTCTGGGAAGCATAGTGGCCAAAGTGGGACCTGCGCAGCAGCCAACCATTGAGGTAGTTGCTGATATTGCCAAGATTTTTGACGGAACTCAAAAAATCAGTTTGGCCCAATACCCTACCGTTATGTTCGCTGATTTTTCATCTACCGTGGCCAACAACTACGCTGCTATGTTTAAAATTTCTGGCGTAAAAGATTGATTATCAAATGAAAAAATCGTACATCGTCATACTATCTGCAGCGTTGTTTGGGTGGGCGTCGTGCCATCGCACTCCCGACACTCCCACCCCGACAACGCCGACCGTAGAAACGCTGGAAGTACCTCAACCGAGTTATTTCCCCGCGATGGTGTATGATTTAAAATCCAATCCCCTTACGACTGACGGATTCCAATTAGGCCGCTCGCTGTTTTATGACGGTATTTTGTCGCGCAACGGTACTATTGCCTGCGGTACCTGTCACCAACAGGCGGCGGCTTTTACGCATCATGGGCACGATTTGAGCCACGGAATTGACGATAAAATCGGGATGCGCAATGCCCCTGCGATTCAGAACATGGCCTGGGAAAAAGATTTTCTGTGGGATGGCGGGGTGCATCAATTGGATTTATTTCCAATGGCTCCCATCGAAAATCCCGTAGAAATGGACGAAAAACTGTCTAACGTTCTGCAAAAACTGCGCGACAGCAAGAATCCCAATTATCCAGAGTTATTCAAAAAAGCATTTGGTACCACTGAAATCAATACCGAGCGTTTTACCAAAGCGCTATCGCAGTTTATGCTGTTTTTGGTTTCCAACAATTCTCGGTATGACCTCTATCTAAAAGGAAGCACCAATGCCATTACCGCAACGGAAAAGGAAGGGTTGGCTGTATTTAAACAAAAATGCGCCACCTGCCACGCCAGCGAGCTTTTTACCGATCATTCGTTCCGTAACAATGGCTTGGATATGGCTCGCTCTACCGACCAAGGTCGTTTCAGGATTACCCAAAATCCTGACGACCTGTATAAATTTAAAGTCCCAAGTCTGAGAAATGTAAGCTACACTTCTCCCTACATGCACGACGGTCGTTTTACCACCTTGGAGCAAGTGCTTGACCACTACGCTAAAAACGCAAAGCAATCGGCCACGCTCGACCCTATTCTGCAACAAGCCACTCCGGCCGGCATTCCACTTACCGACGACGAAAAACTAAAGATCATTGCCTTCCTCAAAACCCTGTCCGACGACAGCTTTGTAAAAGACTGGCGCTTTTCCGACCCAGGCTTTGGCAAGTCTTTTTAAAGGGATACTGACTAACCATTCTTCTTCTTAATTGGCAATTTTACACTTTTTCAAACGAATAAATGGTTACTATCACACTTTTTCAAATGAATAAATGTAAAAACAAACATTTTACCTGACGAAACGACTAATTGTTGAAGATTGCATACTAAGGAAGTACTTCTTAGATGAACAAAAGACCCGTGTTTTTCCGACCCGACGACTTCTTCATTCAAAGTAGCCGGCAGTCAACGCACTAAATAGTGTTTTTTTAAGTTTTGCCCGCAACAATTGCGGCTCAATGGCCCCGCGTTCGAGGAGTTTATTGGCAAATCGGTTCAAAAAATAAAGCCCTTTGATCTGTACCGAGCCATTGTTGGTGTAGATGCGTCCGTGGGCCAATCGGCCGCTTTTGTCGAGTCCTTCCAGCACTTTGATCCACTGCTATCCCCACCAAGTTTACCCAAATACACTACTGCGTTGCTGTGCCACCTAAAAAATGGCCTTTGTTTATATCAGGTGTCGCACCTTCATTTTCTTATACTTCTTGCCCATTCCCAATGAAAATGCCATTGGGTTTTTGATGATCAATTCACCTTTTTGAAGACCGGATATGGCTTCTTTGATTTCCTGAAAGTCTTTGCCCGATACACCAAACAAATCCTTTATGACACCATCATTGATAGATTGTTGCTTCATAATGAGTGGATACTGGGCATTGGCATAAAAATCAAAGAACTCACTTTTATAGCTGTCCATGTTCTGGGTTGCTAAAATGATAGATAGCCCTTTATTGCGGCCAATAGCTATCAAATCTCGCAAAGGTTTATTATCAAAGCCCAGCATATAGTGGGCTTCATCAATGATGGTGAAGTGGCGGAGTTCTACGCAGTTTTCATCGGTGGCTTGCTTGGGTAATTTCTCGTAAATCGTATTAAGTTTTGAGACAATAAAGTAAACGATTGCCTTGGCAATGGGACCGTCTTTTGGAAAACCGTCCATCTTGATGATGTAGCTATCTTTGATTAAGTCAATCTTATCTTCGGCAGAAAAGAGCTTATTTCTAATCAATTGCTTCATTACAGACTTGATACTGTCATCACGGTCTCGTTCTTTATCGGGTTGCAGCAAGGTATATTCTTTCAGAATCAGCTCAAATGTAATCGGCAGGTTGTTGGTGCGTTTGTAGGCATTAATAATGGCTTCCGAGAGTCGGTTGCTCATGTTGGCACTGATGCGGGCATTGTCAATGGCACATAAGGCATTGGCCAATTCGGTGGAGTATAAATTTATCTCATTTTGGGTTTTGCCCGTAAAGTTTTTAAATGGACTAAACGGCAGCGGGGCAGTGAGTGGGTCGAGCAGTGCACTTCTATCAACTTCAAATAAGTTAAGCCAGGCATTATTGGCAGAGTCAGAAAATTCGCCTTTATAATCAAAAAGCAGAAAATTGACCGGATACGGACTTTCGACCGACAGCGAGCGTATTTCGTTGATAAGCACCGCCAGAAGGTTAGACTTGCCCGAACCCGTTGTGCCGGCAATCAGTATTTGAGTATTGGCAATGTTTTTCCCGTTGAGATTCAAGCCCGCAGGAATATCGTCTTCATAGCTGCCCACGTTGAGATTTAATGACGGAATACCGCCCCCTCTACCACTCACTGAGCTGTTATTGGTATTCAATAACCAATCTTCTAAGGTATTGTTTTTGAGCAAAAGTCGACTGCCACGCAGTATTTCGGCGTTGATGATTCGGCTATTTTCGGGGTCATTTTTCCAATCCAATTTTAAATTACTATACCTGAGTTTCACCAACGTCAGAATCGGAACCTGTAGGTTATGATGCGTAAAAAGTGTTTCAAATATTCTATTTGCACTCAATTGAATAGGTTCAAAATCTTCTTTTTTTCTTGTTTCATTGCTCGAAAGCCCTGCCAATAGGCAAATCCGCATGATTTTGCTATTGTTGAGATTCAACGCTTTTGTCCGCTCCGAATACTTTTCTAAGTTTATTCTTTGCTCAATTTTTGTGCGGATTTCGTGCAATTCTTCCAGTAACCCTTCGGCTTGTCTTATATTTTGTAGATTGATGGCGTTCATAGGTTAAGCGTTTACGGTTTTTCCAAAATAGCCTATGATCACTTCGGTTGATTGGCGTTCCCGGTCTCTTTCGAGAGTATATACTTTTGAAATAAACGGCTCTATTTTGGCAAGGTCGGTTTGGGGACGAATTTCACTATCCGAACTCAATAAAATGGTTTGGTGCGATAGCTCAGGAAAGTAGTTTTCTAAAACCGTTGAGCGACTGGTTTCGTCCAATACCCCCATCACGGTATCAATCATCACGGGTGGGTCGTAGTCGCCAAATTCGTGCAAGGCTTTTAATAAAACCTGTACCACCACTTGTTTTGAGGCCGTATTGAGTTGGTTTAGGTAGATTTCGTTTCCTGCTTGGTGGTATATTTTGAAAGTTAGGTTTGAAAGATTTTCCGAAAGTTCAACCTTCGCAATGACATCTCGGTAAGCGGCCAAATTGACATTGAGGTCCTGTTTCATTTTGAGCTCGATTTGCTGTTTTTTGGTTTTCAGCAATTGGTTGGCTACTTCCTCAAAAAATGCCTTCAACTTACCCAATGCTTCATAACGTGGGTCAGGTTCCTGACTCATCTGAATATCGTACTGGTGCAAGCGCTTATCAATTTTTGTTATTTCGCCTTGGGCTTCGGCTATTTGTGTTTCCAGTTTTTTGATGCCGGCTTCGTTGTCTTCATAGGCTTTCAAAATGGCATAATCTGTCCCCGTGATCTGTGCTTTCATTTGTTCTGCCTGAGCTTCAAAAATCGGAATCTGAGCTAAGGACAAATTCAAATCAACCTGTTGTTGGTTGAGCATCGGAAACGGATTAGCGGCCCGATTATTCAGCAGGTTTTCGAGGGCTTTTACTTCCGAAAATTCCAAGAAGTGATATTCATCTTTTATGGGCAGGTTTTGGCTGGTTCGCCACACATGATCAACGAGTTGTTCCAGTTTTACGTCACCCAATACTAATTTGTTTTGCTGCAAATAGTTCAAAATCGCAAAACTGATGGTTTCTATTTGCTCGCGGCTAAGATTGGTGCTATTGTTTTGTTGCTGCTCATTTTTGGCTTTCAAAATAAGGTGTATCTCTGACTTGAGGGCTTCTACTATTTTGGGAATACAGACGTTTAACTCAATATCTTTTACAAAATTCTCAATGTCTTCTCGATAAATGGCTTCTTTTTTATGAATGCCGTCAATGGTTGCAACCGTCTGCTCAATTTTGTTTTTGATGGTGGTTTCCTGGTTAAGCCCGGCCTTCAGGTTATCGTATAATTCTTTGCCGGCCACCGAGTATTGCAGGGCATCCTGCAGGAGCTGCTGTACCATTTTGTGGCTTGCCTGAAATTTGTTTTTCTGCTCAATTAAGCCCAAATATTCTTTTTTTTCGTTTTCTACCTGTAGCCTTTGGGCCGTATATTGTTGATAGAGGGTTTCGGAGGCTTTGGCCAACTGAATGTATTTATTGAAGCCCATCACATTTTCGATGTTCTCCTTTATTACTTTATTCAGTTGGTCTTCCTTGAGCAAATTGCCCGCTTCCATGGCATCAAACAAAAAATATCGGCTCAATTCTTGGGGCAAATTGGCCTTGATGATTTTGTTTACCTGAGCTTCCTGTTCTATTCGTTGGGCGGGGGGCGTGGCCGTGCCGTACAAAAACACCGTGCCGTTCATGTTGAGCCGCACGCTCTCGGTGGGCTGCTTACTTGTGTTGAGGGCATAGGTGCGGGTCAGGATGTATTGCTGCTCTTCGTTGAGTACTTTGCCCGTAAAGTGCAGTTCGAGGGTCATTTTCTCATCGCCTTTATCAAGGCTACCCGCATTGAGCAGTTCTTTGAATTGCTTTAAGGAATGGATGTGAAGTCCATACAATGCCCCATAGATGGCTTCAAACAGGGTGGTTTTCCCGCCTCCGTTTTTGCCCCCAATGAGGATAATAGGCTTATCGGGCTCTACCGAAATATCTAAATCAAGGTCGTAGTAGGTCTTGAAATTTTTGGCTTTGATGCGTTTGATGTGCATGGAGACTTATTTGATTTTTTGGAGGGCTTTGTCAATCAAACGCTCAATGCTCTTGTCGTCGAGTTCCTGTTTGCTTACTTTTTTTTCGTGAAACTCCCGCAGCAAATCTTCTTTTACCCAATCGGCATCAAGCTGATAATTTAGGCTGATGGTTTCGATCAGGCTCATATCTTCCCGCCGAACACCGTAGTGCAGAAATGTGGTGTCTAATCCTTTTTTGGCCATGTGTTTTACTATTGTTGAATATCTTGTTGTATTGCTTCAATCAATTGTTTTTCGGTAGGCAGGTACAGTTCGTATTTACTGGCTACAATGTTTTTTTCGCCTTCCGGTAAGCTAAACTTCACCAAAGTATTATTTTTTTCGGTACATAACAATATGCCAATCGTTGGGTTTTCGTGGGGTAGCCGCTCCACTCGGTCATAATAATTGACATACATTTGTAACTGTCCAATATCCTGATGGCTTAACTTATGGGTTTTGATTTCAATAACTACAAAACATTGCAAAAGCCTATTAGTGATTATGCCGAAATATAAGTTAAGTTGATGCGCGAACAGTACCTTTGAGATTACTAACGAAATCAACAATGAACTATTTAGAAATACGTCAAAATCAGACTCAGTTTCTGTCCTTGACCA
>Ga0247844_1003187_pt1 | contig 24692 bp, 20 predicted proteins | sample LaCtaG_FD_192421 | JGI IMG/M metagenome (GOLD analysis project Ga0247844, IMG submission 192421) | Freshwater microbial communities from meromictic Lake La Cruz, Castile-La Mancha, Spain - LaCruzMarch201714.5m_1 | ecosystem: Environmental > Aquatic > Freshwater > Lake | place: Spain: Castile-La... | reverse complement strand
TTGCCCGATAAAAAAACGATCATCGTCTGGAGAAATAGAGGTTAATAATGTTATGGCCATTTCACTTTTGTTATTTGAGATATAGTATGAAGCTTTCTCTAATATATCATCAGTAACCAAATTCGTTCCACGAACTTCCTGCATTTGTGGAACATAATTATTGGCCAGATGCTGATATGAGTATTCATTTCCTATAAATAAATAGCTGGCTACACCTAAAATTAAGGATACCGAAGCAGCAATAGCCCATTTGTACCTGGAAGGATTTAATTTCCTAATAATTGCGCCGGAAGATTCAGGTTTTTCTTGAGGCAATGGAAAAGCGCTTAATTTCTTTTTCAAATCCTGGGAAATAAAAGCCTCCAGAAGTTCTTGAGCAAGGAGGTGTTTTTTAAATTCTTCGGCTAATGCAGGATTTTCTTGAATTTCCTTTTCAAGTTGCATTTTTTCGTCACCAAATAAATCCTTATTGGCCAATGCCATCAGTTTTTCTGTGTACTCAGAGGTATTCATTATCCTAAATTTTTTAAGTTGGTTGCCAATTCCGGCGAATTATCAATAAGACCAAGTAATTTTTGATAACAACGAAATTTATGCTTTCTGGCATTATCGCCTGATGGAAGTCCCATTTCCTCCGCTATTTCATTCATGGAGTAGGAAAGTTTCCATAAGGATAATATTTTGCTGCAATTTTCGCCTAACTGGCTAAATAAGGTCGCAACCATATTTTGTCCTTCATTATTAAGCATGGTATCCAACGGATTTTCTCCAGTAGATTGGTCATAAGGGGTAAAATCATCTTTTAATTCCACTCGTTTATTTTTCCTTTGCTGGTTGGACCAAATGAAACGGCAAACACCGTAAAGATAACTTTCAATGGACCCACGGACTTCATATTCATCCTGTCGAATTTTTCGATCCAGTGTAATAATTCCTTCGTGAAACACATCCCTTGCATCTTCCTCATTTCCGCCATGATTAGTAACCATTTGCTTAATCTTAAAAAACAATCCTGTAACGTTATACAGGCTTGACAATGCTTGCTCTCTTTTAGAACCGCCAAAACGTATGGCAGCAGCTAAATCCATTGTTTCTAAACTACTATTCATAGTTAATATGTTTTTAAGACCAAATAATGTTCCGTTTTACATTACAAAAATATAATAATTCTGTTAATCTTTTTTTTGATATATTTATGCTAATTAAATGGCTAATCCATTTAATTTTATAGTGTTGAATACCTTAACATGATTAGATATTTTCTTTATTTTGATAAAAATCTATGGGTAAGCCTAATCCTTCTTTTGAATTTGGTATGCATTAATTACAGTTGTAATAAAAAGCAATTGAATAAAGAAGAATTTCCAGAAAATTATGCAAGTTATGTGGATTTGGCTGAAAAGTACTATGATAATAATCAACTTGATTCAACCTATTATTATTTATTGAAAATTAAAAAATTATTCCCTGAACAACCACGAGACATTGATTCTACTTTGATAGGTTTACCTAACACATTAATGGGATTTTATTTTGAAGATATGAATCAACCTGACTCAGCCTTGATTTATCACAAAATGGCATATCAGGATAGATTTCTGTATTTTGGTGAAAACCACCCAGAAACATCAAAATCCATTAATAATTTAGGCTTATTATTTCAAAAATATTCAGAATATAATTCCGCTGAAGCATATTTTTCAAAAGCAATTTCTTTGGTTAAGGATTACCAGTTTTATCAAAAGGAATATTTAAAATACACCCTGAACTTAAGTAATAACTTTTATTTAGAAAAAGACTTTAGAGCCTCCCTAAATCTGTTAAATAATTTGTCTATTGGCCGGGAAGATGAAAATGTAGGAAATATATACCTTGCAAAAGCCAATAATTATATGTCTTTAAAAGACTTTAATAAGGCTATATACTTTTTAAATAAAGCATTTCCTTTATTTGACAAAAATTTACTAAGAAAAGCACAACTAGCAAATAACCTTGGTAATGCTTATAGTAGACTAAATCAAGAAACCAAGGCACTTTTGTATTATAAAATAGCCCTTGAAACTAGAAAAAACATTCAAAATATCACCAATAATGAGCTAGGAGAAATTCATACAAATATTTCCTCATCTTATTTAAAGCTTTATGAATTGGAAAAAGCTTCCTTCCATTTCGAACAGGCAAAAAAATATTACCTTAGTAATAATCCTGTTAACCAGCTAGCACTTTCAAATATAGAGGAGATTATAGGGCAATATCATTTATTAAGGTTTGACATTGAATCAGCAATAAAATCGTATGAGCAATCTCAATTTCTTCATGATTCCATATTAAATACGCCTTCCATCGAAAGTGGTAACAGGTATTTAACGCTAGCAAATTTGTATATGCAGCCACCATTCAGGGATACGCTAAAAGGATTGTTTTATTTAAAGAAGGTAAATAAAGTTGAATCTGAATTACTCAAATTAGAAGCTCTTATACTTTCGACCTCCATTCTAATAAATAATAAAAAATATAGTGAGGCAAAAATAAATATAAAAGAAATATTAGAAATTGAATCGCGAATAAATTTCGAAAATCCCATAAAACAAATTGAAATAAAATTACAAATCGCGACATTTTATGTAAACCTGGATGAAATTGGAAAAGCAAGGTATATAAATAATCTAACCTTTAAATTAATCAATGAATTATCAATAAAAAACGATATTCATTATTATCGAAATCTGTTAAAATATGAGTTTTTAGAAATTCAATGCTTTTTGAAAGGGCAAAATGCTTCCATAGCCTCTAAAAAGGCAAACGAAAAATATCAGTGGATTGACTCCATGCAATCTAATAAGCTTTTCTTAAAGAAGGATAGAATAATTAATGAACTGAAATCATCCTTCATTAATTATTTTTTCCTTGCAAAAATAGATGATAAAAAAGCCTTACTAAGTTCATTATATTACCCATATAATAAAAATAAATACCCTAAAAGAAAACATAATTCTCTATTCATAAGATATAAGGTTGCTCAGGATAAAATAATCATTTGGACAGAAATAAATGAAAAAAGAGATGTTATCGTTAGGGAAATGGTTAATCCTTTAGATAAATCTATTTTATCTATTAGAAATGCCATAAGAGAAATGCCCTCTGCTGGGGAAAAATCTAAGGTAAATTACAAGGATATTTATCAAAATTTGATTGAAAAATTAAGTGAGAACCTATTACCTGATATTCCATTAGAAACAGAAAGCGTCCTGTTTTTCCCTGACCAGATACTTACTATATTACCCTTTGAAATTCTCGTCAATCCAAAAGACCTTAAAAAACAATTGATAGAAATTTATCCCATTTCCTATCATTTCATTACATCTCCAGGAATTCAGAAAACCAGAAAAAAATTAAAACGAAAAATCTTAGCTTTTTCACCTGATTTTCAAAAGGATTCCAGAGGTTTTGCCAATTTGAAGTATAATGAGACTGAAATAAAAAAAATAAGTGAATACTACCCTACCGTACCATTTAAAAAAGGTGAAGCGAGTGTAAAAAATTTCAAAAAAGAAGCGTCGGCATACGAATGGATTCATTTAGCCACACATAGTGATCCAAATTTAAATTCTGAAGAAGGAGGAGCACTTATTTTTTCTGAAAATATCTATAAGAATGAACCCTCCATCCTTTATGCCAGTGAGATTAATTCCCTTAAAATAAGGGCAAATTTAGTTGTTTTGTCTGCTTGTCAATCTTCCATTGGACATTATACACCTTCTCAAGGTATGAATGGAATAGCTCAGGCATTTTTAAATGCGGGAGCACAATCCGTAGTTACCAGTTTGTGGCAGGTGGATGATAGAAGTACTGCGAAGTTTATGGAAATTTTTTACTATTATTTATCCAAAGGATACACCAAAAATAAGGCACTTCAAAACACCAAAAAGAAAATGATGAATAAAATGCCTTATTATTGGGCGCCATTTATTTTAATGGGTGAATCCGGGAATATTTGATTTATCCTGCCATTTCCTTAAGAGATTATCAACCTCCATTTTCAATGATTTAAATCTATCATAAGCATCTTTACCTGGAAGTTGATCAGCTGTATTCAACATTTCCCGTAGATATGATATTTGATCTATTAACATTGGCTGACTATACGCTACAGATTTAGAAGTAATTAAATCCTTATCCATATCAGTGCAAAAAGTATAAGCCTTTGATGATTTATCTAGATTTTGTAACGAATCTTTTAACTGAACAGCCAAATCTTTTGCTTGCCACTCCAAATCGCGAATTTGTAATAACAATTCAACCTGTTGTTTCAAAACATCAGGAGTTATTTGGTTCATTTGTAATCTGGGATCCATTAATAATTGAAAATATTGGGTGTATTTTTTTTGACCATAATTAAACTCGATAAGATAATTTCCAGGAGCAGCTAACACCCCATTTTTACCATTTGCGCTAAATCCTGTATATCTCATATCCCAGGAAAATCGATGAATACCATTTTCTATTTTCAGATCTGTTTTAAAACCTTTTGTTCTAAATCCAGTGGCCATATCCACTTTACCTGATGATGGATCTTCCGTTGTTTTTTCATCAACACTGGAAAATGCCCGAACTAATCTACCTTTATCATCAGTTATTTTAAGTGTTAAAATAGTATCTTTTTGGTTTGGAATATAGTACTCAAAAAACACAGCGGGTGAGGGGTATTTTGTAATATCAGTTGACGAACTTGCCTGATAACGCATTCTATATTGAGGATTTGGCTTTAAAAAAGTAAAATCAGATTCATTTTCCATTTTCTTCCATGTTCTGATGGTCTGAATATTATCCAAAACATAAAATCCTCTTCCCATGGTTGACAACACCAGGTCATTATTTTTAATTTTTAGATCAGAAACAGGCGTTATTGGAAGATTCAGCTGGAAGGGGGCCCATGATTCCCCATCATTTAAGGAAAGAAATAAACCATATTCAGTACCAGCGTATAAAATACCAGGCACTTCAGGATCTTCCCTAACAACCCTAACTGGATAATCTGGAGGAATTCCATTGGCACCATTTGTCAATAATTTCCAGGATTTCCCGTAATCAGAAGATTTATAAATGTAGGGTTTCCAATCTCCAAGCTGGTATCTAAGCACAGAAAAATAGGCTTTGCCTTTTTGATGAATAGAAGGCTCAATACAATCAATTCTTCCACCTGAAGGTAGGGAAGCCGGCGTAATATTTTTCCATATTTTTCCTTCATCCATGGTTAAAAACAGAGGCCCATCATTAGAACCTGTATAAATCACCCCTTTTTCTAAAGGAGATACAGCAATATCATAAAGGGTACTATAATACTCTTCACCTGTTACATCTCTCGTAATGGGACCACCAGAAATAACCTGTGTTTCAGGAGTTCTTGCAGTAAGGTCAGGAGAAATACGCATCCAGGATTTTCCACCGTCCATGGTTTTATGTAAATATTGGGAACCATAATACACTGTATTAGGATCAAAAGGAGAAACCTCTATGGGAGTTACTCTTTGAAAGCGGTAAGTCAATTTATCAGGTTCATGTCCATAAATATTTGATGCTCCTATATAATACTGCATTTCCTGACCAGTTTTTTTATTAAAAACACCAAATCTGCCTTTACAATTCGCATAAACCAGGTCAGGATTTCCAGGCATAGGAACAGCGGGACCAGTTTCACATCCCCCCACTTCGATCCAAAAATTATCTGTCCTGTTTAAAGCATTAAAAGGAGGCAATACAGGTAAAGCAATGGTAGTATTATCTTGTTGTCCAGCATATAACCAATAGGGAAATTGATCATCTATATCTACCTGATATAGTTCGGCCGTAGATTGATTCTCTTGAGTAGACCAGGTTTGACCTGCATTTCTCGTCACATTGGTTCCACCATCATTTGCCTGAATCCAAATATCAGGTTGTTTAGGATTAATCCAAATATCGTGATTATCACCATGGGGTGTATTAAGTGTGTTCCAGGATTTGCCTAAGTCTTTAGAAGACCAAAGCGAAGTAGAATTAACAATCATCCAATCGGGATTAACCGGATGAACATCTATATTACAATAATAGAAAGGTCTATCTAACAGAGGAGCAAAAGAACTTATTTTTCTCCAGTTAAGACCTTTATCTTCTGAAAGATAGACGCCTCCCTGGCCTTTATCCGCTTCAATCAGGGCATAAACTCTATCGGAAGAAGCGGGAGAAGTAGCCAGATCAATTTTACCAATGAGTCCGTCAGGCAGACCTGTTTTCATATTTTCCCAAGTATTTCCACCGTCAATAGATCTAAAAACACCACCCACATTTGCACCGGAAATAATAGTCCAGGGTTTCCTGTCAACACGCCATGAACCGGCATAAATAATATTTTGATTGGTTGGATGCAATTCAAGATCACTAAACCCAACAGAATCATTTAAATACAATATTTTCTTCCAGTGAGCTCCTCCATCCTCTGTTTTGAAAATACCTCTATCCTCATTTGGTGCAAAAGCATTACCGATGGCAGCTACATAGACTATATCAGCATTTAAAGGATCTATTTCTACTGCGCCAATATGTGCTGTATTTTCAAGGCCTAAAAACGACCAGGTTACCCCTTGGTCAACAGATTTATACATTCCTTTTCCAGCAATAACATTACTTCTTATACCATCGGAACCTGTTCCACAATAAATGATTTGAGCATTTGAAGGAGCCATTCTAATAGCACCAACAGAAGGACTTTTAAAATATTTATCGGAGACAGGCAACCAATTATGTCCATAATCAGAAGATTTCCAAACACCTCCACCTGTGGAACCCAAAAAGAAAACACTGGGCACATCAGCATGACCGGTAACCGTTGTGACTCTCCCTCCACGAGTTGGACCCAAAGACCTAAAAGAAAAGGAGGGATTTAAAGGAATAGTATTTTGACTAACTAAAGTAAAGGAAGAGAGAAAAAGACTAAAAAGAATGTAGATCTGAGTTTTCATAAAAAAAGGTATATTTTAGCTAATGATAGCATAAAATACACCTTTTTTCAAGATTTTTTAAATTTAACGCTTTATTTTACGTACATAACCTCTTTTACTGCTTTTATGACTTTAGCAGCATTTGGCATGTAAGCGTCAACCAAAGGAGCAGCGTAAGGCAAAGAAGTATCTGCTGCATTAACCCGAATAACAGGCGCATCGAGATAATCAAAAGCATAACGTTGCATTTGATAAGTTACTTCAGAAGAAACGCCGGCAAAAGGCCAGGATTCGTCAATAACTACCATTCTATTTGTTTTTTTCAAGGACTTAACCAAGGTATGATAATCTAAAGGACGAATGGTTCTCAAATCAATAACTTCAGCTGAAATACCCTCTTTAGCCAGTTCGTCAGCGGCTTCAAGAGCCACGAGCATCATTTTGTTATAAGAAACTAATGTTACATCCGTTCCTTCCCGTCTAACGGCTGCCAATCCGATGGGAACAGTATATTCACCTTCAGGTACTAAACCTTTGAACCCGTAAAGCATTTCTGATTCCATAAAACAAACGGGATCATTATCTCTTATAGCAGATTTTAAGAGACCTTTAGCATCTGCCGGATCAATACATGAAATTACTTTAAGACCTGGTACGTTAGCCATCCAGCTTTCAAATGTTTGAGAATGCTGCTGAGCCAATTGACCTGCAGCACCTGAGGGACCTCTAAAAACAATAGGGCAACTAAACTGACCAGCAGATTGAGAAAGAGTTTTGGCGGCGTTATTAACAATTTGGTCAAATGCCAGAACAGCAAAATTCCAAGTCATAAACTCGATAATTGGTCTTAATCCGTTCATTGCAGCACCTACACCGATACCAGTAAAGCCCAATTCGGCGATAGGTGTATCTATTACTCTTTTAGCTCCGAACTCATCTAACAAGCCTTTACTAACTTTATATGCTCCATCATATTCGGCCACTTCCTCTCCCATGAGAAAAACATTTTCATCCAGCCTCATTTCTTCTAAAATGGCTTCTCTTAAAGCATCACGTAGTGCAAGTTCTCTATTCATTTTCTGATTGATTTGAAAAACTATCTTTAACGATGGCAAAAATAACAAATTCTATTGAATGGATTATCGCTATAAAATATTAATTTTGGGTTTCCGTTATTTAATAAATCAAACTAATCATTTTCCCTATGAAAAAGGACAAAAAAAGTATTAATATCCAATATCTTCTCTCTTTGTTTGTCATTATCTCAACCTTTTCCTGTAATCGCGGATACGGTTGTCCAACCAATTTCAAGCTTTCTACTTTGGTGAGTGAAGTTATTTCCAGCCTCGTCCAAATAATGAGCTAAAAAAATGGAATCAATATATTCCATTCCTGATTTAATAATGACCCAGGATGGTTCCTACACTCTATATTCAAAGGACCATGGAGTTACCTATCACTCAAGATATGGAGCCATCCAGGAATCAAATCATGTTTTTGTAGATTCAGGATTACTACCTGTTTTAAAAAAGAAAGAAAAATTTTCAATACTGGAGATTGGTTTTGGTACGGGATTAAATGTTTTGTTGACTTGGAAAAATATCGTTGACAAAAACACAGTTCATGTTGACTATCATTCATTCGATGTTTACCCATTGCCAGATGATCTTTTAAACGCTTGCGTATATGAGGATCATTTGAAAATACCAGCCACCATATCAAAAAATATTCTGACATCAGAATGGGATAATTTAATTAAGGTTGACTCCCGCTTTAACTTAACCAAACATAATAAGGATATATTAGAAGAGACCTTACCAGATAATTATTTTGATATTGTTTATTTCGATGCCTTTTCGCCTGAATCCCAACCTGAATTATGGTCGACAAGCTTATTTGAGAAAATACATAAATCTATGGCAAAAGAAGCTGTTCTGGTTACTTATTGCGCAAAAGGAGAGGTAAAAAGAATTTTAAAAAAAATAGGTTTTACTTTAGAATCACTACCAGGTCCTCCAGGCAAAAGAGAAATGACCAGAGCAACCAAAAAATGATGAACGATTAATCTAAAATATTTTGCTTTCCTTCATCCCCATATAACTTTTTTGACATTTCGTTGAATGCTTTAGCAGCCTCTTCAGCCGTCTTAAACATGCCTAAATGTTTTGATTTCCCACTTATTGAAATAACTGAACGAAATTTATTGTGTTCCTTGTAAACACCAGTAAATCCGGTACTACTACTTGTTTTTCTGGTTCTACTGGCAACAGCTCTACTTCTGAAAATTAAATTATTTAATCTACAATCTAGTTTATTACCATTGACAAATCCAACTAAATTGTTTATTTTAGTCTTCTCATTGAGTTTGAAGGTTTCCGCTAATATTTTGTGAAGATAAATGGTGGTAGTTTTGTAATTAGAGGGAGCTAATTTAATTGTTTTTTGAAAAAAGATGCAACCGCTGGAATGTACCCTGAGATTTTCTGCAAGGTCTAAAGAAAGCATATACTCGTCTTTCATAATGTAATGATAACCCTGATCATCCAAAATAACGAAATCATCAGCGTTTTTAATCTTTACCTGGTGATAATTTATTCCCATAGTTATAAAATATCCTTCTTAAAAATATACACTCAAAGCAATTTAATTTTAATAACCCCTCTACTTTTCTGTTTTGATTTGGGGAAAATTAATTTATCTTCGAAATTAACTAAAAATATTTTTAACAGAACTATATATAAATCAATTTTTTAATGAAACAATATACTCACGCGCATTTTATTTTAAGGTGCATCGAAATAGCCAGAAATGGAGGTCAAAAAGTATCTCCAAATCCAATGGTTGGGTCTTTGTTAGTTGAAAACAATGAAATTATTGGTGAAGGATTTCATGCGGAGTATGGGAAAGCTCATGCGGAGGTTAATGCTTTTTCTTCTGTGAAAAAAGAAAATTTCCATAGAATTGACAATGCAATCTTATATGTTTCCTTAGAGCCTTGTAATGTTTTTGGGAAAACACCACCCTGTACTTCTTTAGTATTAGATAAAAAAGTTAAAAAAGTAGTAATATCAACCCAAGATGTTTCTCCAGAGGTAAATGGTAAAGGAGTTAAAAAACTTACTAATGGGGGAATAGAAGTTATCGAGGGAGTATTAGAAGAATCAGGTAAGTTGCTGGTTAAGCAAAGAAGTGTTTTTGTAACTAAAAAAAGACCTTATACCATTCTAAAATTAGCTATTTCTGAAGACGGGTTTTATGCATCAAATGAAAAAGTTAACACATGGTTAAGTTCACCTGTAACCTCCAGATTAACTCATAAATGGCGCGGTGAGGCTGATGCCATTTTAGTTGGTTATAACACCGCACTGATTGATAATCCTCTCTTAGATACCAGATATTTCCCAGGTAAAAATCCTCAGAAATATGTGATGGACAAACATAATTCCCTCCCTGATAATCTACATCTGTTTAATGAGCCTGATGTGACTAAAAGATTTACCCTAAAAAGTAAGCATATAAATGATGTTCAAATTGGCTCTGATAATAATAAGTCCCTCGATTTAAATGAAATTTCGAGCTATTTTTATAATCAAAATATAGGGAGTCTTCTCGTTGAAGGCGGCGGAAAACTTATCCAAAGTTATTTGGATTCTAATTTGTGGGATGAACTGAGGTTGATAAGAACTAAAAAAAGATTAAAGAAAGGCAAAGAAATTCAATGGAAAAACTTGAATAAATCTGCCTCTTATATTTTGGGAGATGACGTTATAGAAATTTATTTAAGAGAAGAAACTCGTTAAATAAATAATTGCGGCTGTTAAAAATAGGATAAGCAATAAAAAGATAATTACTCTTTTACTGTAATTATTCGTTGGAACATGATTTCTTCTAAATTTAGCCATAATAATTTTTTAAAGTTACTCACTAAACACTTATAAAAACAAAAATATGCTTTCTGTAGGAATTAGCGGTGGAATAGGAAGTGGAAAAACGCTTGTTTGCACTATTTTTCAGGTTTTAGGCATATCAGTTTATAATTCTGACCTGGAAGCAAAAAGAATAATGGAGACAAATGAGCAGGTTAAAAAAGAACTAATTAAACTACTGGGAGAAGAAAGCTACTTCAACAACCTATCTTTAAACAGAAAATTTATTGCTGAAAAAATATTTAACCAAAAAGAATTATTACACAGCTTAAATCAAATAGTTCATCCAGCAGTTAGAATAGACGCCGAAATCTGGAGCAAAAAAATACCACAAGAAGGCGGTTATTATTTAAGGGAATCAGCTATATTATTTGAAACAGGAATATACAGACAATTAAATTACAATATATTAGTTACTTCCCCTCAGGAAATTCGCATAGAGCGAATAAAGAGTAGAGATGATATATCAGTAGAAGACATTATCCTTCGCATGAAAAATCAATGGGATGATGAACAAAAATTACCCCTCGCTAATTTTGTCATTGTAAATGATGGAAAAGCCTTGTTAATTCCACAAATTTTAAAAATTCATAGGACACTCAAGGATTACTCTTTAAGGCCAACTGATAAGCTGCCAAACATAAATCTTTAGACAATTTACTATCAATCATAGGTTTTACATAATGAGGTGTTCCAAATTCAGGAACCCATCTTTTAATGTATTGAAATTGAGCATCAAATTTAAGCATTTGAGCTTCAGGACTAAAAATACGAAAATAAGGAGCTGCGTCCGTACCTGAACCAGCCGCCCATTGCCAGCCGCCATTATTGCTTGCTAAATCAAAATCTAATAATTTTTCTGCAAAATATTTTTCACCCCACCTCCAATCGATAAGTAAATTTTTTGTAAGAAAACTTGCTGTTAACATTCTTACCCTATTATGCATAAAACCAGTGGCATTTAACTCTCTCATTCCGGCATCAACCAAAGGAAAACCTGTATTCCCAACAGTCCAGCGATTAAAATCATCTATATTATTCCTCCAATTAATCAAATCATAATTACTTCTAAAAGCATTTTTCTCAACATGAGGAAAATTAAATAATATTTGAGCATAAAAATCTCTCCAAATCAGTTCATTCAAAAAGGTTTCATTCAGATTAATAATTTTTCGTGCTAATTCTCTAATGCCTATGGTGCCAAATCGAAGATGAATTCCCAACCTACTGGTACCCACTTTAGCAGGATAATCTCTATTTTCTGAATAATTTTCAACAACTTTTAGATTTAAATCTTTAGATGGAATATCAATTTGTGAAGGTTGAAAATGCATAAATTCGAGGGTTGGAAAATCGGGTACAGTCACATTTGCATATAAATTACCATGAAGTAAACCTTCAGAATTATAAGTAAACAAAGGACTATTATCACCATCTAATAATCCTGATTTCAATTTTTCTTTCCAAGCTTTACTATATGGGGTAAAGACAGTATAGGGAGTACCCGCTGACTTTGATAAAATATCACGCTCTTCAAAAATAACATGATCTTTACTTTGGTGAAAAGATATATTTTTAGCCTCTAAAGATTTTTTAATAGCAAGATCTCTTTGTAAGGCATAAGATTCATAATCCTTATTAGTAAACAGAAATTTTACAGGTAATTCATTCGTTATTTTATCAATAATTTCAACAGGATTTCCATAAGCGACGTAAAAACTTCCTCCAAGTTTTTCTATTTTTTCTTTTAAAAATATCACCTGATTATAGATAAAGCTTACCCTGGCATCGGCTTTATTAGATAACCTATTGAGTATATTCGTATCAAAAATAAATATTGGCAATACGGGTAAACCTGCCTTTAGTGCAGCGAATAAGCCTCTATTATCTTCTAATCTAAGGTCTCTTCTAAACCAAAAAAGTGAAATTTTAGACATTATTTTATATTATTTCAGAAATAACAAGCAAAATAATCAAATGTTTCATGTACTTTCATAAAGCATTTAAATCAATAACGCTTTGCGATTAATTACAAAACCTTTCAAAACCCATATATTTTATTTTACTTTATTATTTTCTTCCTGTCAATCGGAACAAATTCAATGGATTGAAGGACTTGAACATGATAAAAAAGGGAGTAATAAACCTGTTGATCCCACAGGGCTTGATAAACAATTAGCTTATATAAATAAATATCCAAAGGATACGCTTCGAAATATTACCATTTTAATAAAAACAATTAAAGATGCAGTAAATGCGGAGGACGATGAACTAGCTTATAAATTATTCCTATTAGGTCTTCAGAAATATCCAGATATTATCAGGGACGATGAATTTTTTAACTTTATAAATTATTTTTATACAGGAATGTTAAAGGAGGAGGACACTGCCAAATGGATTACAGGAATAATAAAAGAACGTTGGAATGAAGATCAAAAATCAGCTTATTTTTCAACCATATTTCAAAATATTAAGGAAGAATTTCCAAAATTAAAGTCATATCAGCATGTTGAGCAACTGGTAAACATGGCAAAAATTCATTCTCTTATATTACCAAATGGGGAGCAAAGTGGGTTATTCTTATGGAAATCTTATGAAATCATGCGTTGGATGGGTAGTGATCTGGAAGCACTTGATTTGTTAGATTTAATAATAATAAGACATAAAAACTGGAAAAACATAAGGATGGTAAAAAAGGAGAGGGAATTACTCCTTAAGAATAAGAACCGATTAAAATGGAATGGCAAGGAAAAAATAAATATATCACCATACAAAAAAGATCAAACACCAGTAAGTTGAAAAAATTTTTGAATAAAAGGATTTAGAGCAGTTCCTTTCACTTTTGCTTCTGCCTCAATACGGAACTCAGAATTTACTTTACTGACTTTCTTAGCTACATTAGCCAAGCCTTTAAAAAGAATATTTTTCCTTCCAAAATCATCTATAGGTGCAGTCACGTATTTAAAAGAAAAAGCGAAAGATAACTTAGTTTCAACATTTGCTTCAATGGTAATACACTTATCAATAACCAAATCTCCTAATACATATTCATTAACTAACCTCTCCGGACCTCTACCCCTTCCGTAGCGTTCAACCATTTTTATATTAACATTTACAATTTCCTGAGTAGTTATGGAATTAAATACCAGAATACCTGAAAAAAGTCCATCTACAGACCTGATATCATCAGGTAGTAAGATATCCATTTTTACACCTTCTATCCCAAACCAATTTTTAACTTTATTTAGCATGTTAAATTATGTATTTACTCAATAAAATATAATTTTTAAGATTTAGTTATAAAAAGTAGCTTAAAATCATAAAAAATCCGACGAACAACTTAGATTACTCTTTTAAGCCAGAAACTCCCTAAGTTTTTAATCAAATGGTGTTGGGCATCGTACAAGTTATTTACTAAGGTATCAATAAACAAAGTTTCAAAATTAATTTCATTAGACTTTAACTTTTCAGACCAAATAGCGGTAGAAGCTGTTTGCCATTCATTATTCACAAGAGCAGATTGTAATAATCTATCGAATAAAGAAATTTTATATTTTATTTCTACATTTTTAATAAAAGCGACCGATTTATCCATGGAACATCCACTGATAGCATGAGAAGATTCATCCACAATCAGCATTAATAATCTTGAAAACAAAATAAAACCAGTTGCCTTAAGAACAACGCCGTGACTATCCCAATGGGCACAAAATGAATCTATATCCATTTGAATAGACACTTGTTCCGAATCATTTAAAATTTTATCAGCAGTAAACAACCAAACTTTAGAAGATGCATTGAAAGTCTCTAAATTAAGCTTATGTCCCAATAAATAATTCATTGATATCCTTTAAAGCTGTTGAACAATTAATTCAGAAAGATCTAAAACCATTATATTTTTTTCATTTGAATCTGCGGTTAAACCATCTTGAAGCATGGTAATACAAAAGGGACAATTTGCTGCTACTATGTCAGCTCCCGAACTAATAATTTCAGTTGCTCGAGCCTGATTAATGCGTCCGGAACCAGGTTCATCTTCTTTCCACATTTGCGCACCACCGGCACCACAACAAAGACCATTGGATTTACACCTTTTCAACTCAACTAAATCGGCATCTAATGCTTCCAAAATCTCTCTTGGAGCTTCATATATTCCATTAATCCTGCCCAGATAACAAGAATCATGATAAGTAATTTTTTTTCCTATAAAAGAGCCACCACCTTGCAACTTCAATTTACCGTCGGCTATCAGACCATTAAGAAAAGAAGTATGATGAATTACTTCATAATTTCCACCTAACTCGGGATATTCATTTTTCAGCGTATTAAAGCAATGAGGACAAGCCGTTACAATTTTTTTTATCCCATAATGATTTAACGTCTGAATATTTTGAAGTGCGAGCATTTGAAATAAAAATTCATTACCAGCCCTTCTGGCGGGATCCCCTGTACACTTTTCTTCTTCTCCCAAAATGGCAAAAGACACATCAATTTTATTGAGAATTGTACAAAATGCTTTAGTTACCCGCTGAGCACGTGCATCAAAACTACCGGCACATCCTACCCAAAATAAAATTTCAGGAGAGATACCTTGGTTGTAAAGCGTTGAATAAACAGGAACTTGGATAGACATATAAAGAACTTAAAGTTATTGGCTAATCATTCATATCAGCAGTCCAGGCGGACCTTTCCGCTGACAATGACCACGCTGCCTGATTATTTTCTAAACTATTAAAAAGAGGTACCCAATCGGCGGGTCCAGAAGACAATGTTAATATTTCATAACGTCTCATTTTTATAATTGGTTCAAGAGGATTTATTAAAACGGGACAAGCTTCAACACAAGCATTACAAGTAGTACAAGCGTGAATTTCTTCTGGTGATATTTGAGAAAACAAGGACAAACCATCTGAGAAATTAGCTGAAGAAAGTGGCATATTCTTATCCTGACAAAAGGCTACATCCCCACTATCCAGTTTTTTTCCAACCTCATCTGCTCTATCCCTGATATCCATCATTACCTTACGAGGTGATAATTTTTTACCTGTCATATTCGCAGGACAAACCTCTGTACATCTGCCACATTCAGTGCAGGTATAGGCATCTAAAATATTTTTCCATGAAAGATTAAACACATCATTACTTCCGAAATCTGGTAATTGATTTGTGTCATTACTTGCTTCGGATATTCCCAGCAAAGACTTAACTTCCTCCATGATGGCAGGCATATTTTCAATTTTACCTCTGGGTTTAGTATTTGCATAATAGGTATTTACAAAGGCAAAGATAATATGCAAGTGTTTTGAATAAGAAAGATAAACAATAAATCCAAAGACCACTATAATGTGACCCCACCACCCTACTCTTTCTAACAAATGCAGTGTATTGGTATCAAAATCCTGAAGCAACGGAACCAGGAAACCACTTAGAATAAATTGATATGATTCTTGGTGTAAAGCAACGTCTGCGCTATTCATCAAAAAAATGAAAGAGACCAAAACAATTTCAGCTAAAAGAATGATTAGCGCATCCAATGCAGGCCAACCCTTTAATTCCATACTTTGAAATCGAGGAATTTTTAGCAAATTTCTCCTGGCTAAAAACACAAAAGTTCCAATGAGTGCTAATAAAGAAAGCACCTCAATAAAATTGATGATAAGTAAATAAAAAGAACCTAAAATGGGTAAAAATACTCTGTGAGAACCTGTTATTCCATCGATAAGAATCTCAATTAATTCAATCTGTGTAAAAATAAAAGCGATGTAAATAAATAGATGTAAGATGGCAGGCAACCATTTTGTAAACATTTTTTTTTGGCCGAAAGCAATAAAAATTACATTTTTCCACTTTTCCGAGGGAGTACTGCCAGGTGTCCAATCTACCCCAAGACTAATATTTCTTGAAATAAAAAGAAATCTTTTTGCAGCAAACCCAAAAGATAAAATGCAAAGAATAGAAAAAATTATTTGTTCAAGCATAATATATCCTTTTTTCTTTAAAGGTAATTGTTTTACATTAGACTTTTAATTTCAATATCAACTAAATTTCCTTCCCATGAAGATTTTAACTTCCAATCAGGTAGCCCGAAAAATCAAAAGATTAGCTATAGAAATATACAGTAATCATTTATATGACAAGGAGATATATTTTGTGGGTATCAATCAAAAAGGCGTAAAATTTGCAGAAGTTGTAGGAGCGGAACTATCTAATACCTGTCCACTTGAAATAATATTTTATTCAGTAAAACTTAACCCTGCAAGTCCACTAAAAGATCCAATTGAAATATCTACTGATATTACTACGCTATCTGGAAAAAAGATAATTCTATTTGACGATGTAGCCAATACAGGTAGAACCATTTTCTATGCATGTAAACCTTTTTTAGAAATACTACCAGAACAACTGGAAATAGCTGCGTTAGTAGATCGAAAACATAAGCTATTCCCTATTCAAGTCGATTACGTGGGGCTTTCACTAGCCACCACGTTACATGACAATATAGAAGTAATCTTCAAGGAGGATAAAAATGCCGAAGCTTATTTAAGTTAATTATTTCTTTTTCGGTTGCGTTTTAGCACTTTTCTGTTGATCGGCTATTTTTCTTTGCTCTTCCAGGACTTTTTGTAATCTGTCTTGAAAACCTCCTGTCTTTTTAGGTTTTTTCTTGTGATCTTCCATTTGGGATAAAATTTTAGCTTCATCTATAAGGAATGCCTTCGTAGCCATGGTTTGACCTATATTCAGTACATTACTAAAAAGTAAATAAGCTGTTAACCCAGACGCATAACTATTAAAGAATCCCAAAAACATAATTGGCATTACATACTGCATCCATTTCATGGCAGGATTAGCAGAAAAATCCATGTTTTTAGAATTATAAAAAGTAAAAGCTAAGGTTGAAATAGCCCAAAGAATAGTAAATAAACTAATGTGACTTCCAAATCCGAAGGGAATAGCGAAAGGTAACTGAATCCATTCATCATAAGAAGAAAGGTCATTTGCCCATAAAAAAGGAGCTTGTCTAAACTCGATGGCAGCGGGAAAAAAGCGATATAAGGCAAACCAAATAGGCATTTGTAAGAGCATGGGAAGACAACTACCCAATGGATTTACACCAAATTCTCTGTACAACTTCATTGATTCCATTTGAATAGTAGAAGCGTCGTCCTTATGCTTTTCCTTTAATTTATCAATCTGAGGTTTTAAAGCAGTCATTTTACTCTGAGAATAAATCATTCTATAGGTCAGATAAAATAAGGACAACTTAACTAAGAAGGTTAAAATAAGAATAACAATTCCTTTGTTTACAAAGAACTGTGAAATCCAATTAAATACAGGGCGGATTACCCAGCGATTAATGGTTCCAAAGAAAGAGGAACCAAAGGCAATAATATCTTCCAGATTATTACCCATTGCATAAAGTCTGTCAAATTCATTTGGTCCCAAATAAAAATCCATTTTAAATGAATTATTATCATTTTTAAAAGGAATTTCAATTTCAGCATCCATTTTTTTCAACGCCTTATCAGTATCATCTAAAAAGGTAGTAACCATTTTAGCCCCTTTAAAATTTTCAGAAGCTAAAAGACTAACATTAAAAAACTGTTGTGTGAAAGATATCCATTTGATGGGTGTATTTTCCTTGTCCTCAATATCAGAACTTGTACAAGAACAATGTTCAGGCTTATAGATACCTGGTTTATAATAAATGGCAGAATAATTTTTTTCATAACTCACCGCCTTTTCCAGTTTCCCCAGATAATTAATCCATCTAAGTTTAATAGAATTTAAACCTTTATCGAGGATATTATCTAAATTTTCCGTTTTAATAGCATAATTAAAGAGATAATTATCAGGATTTAAGGTATAGACCTGTTCAAAATACCCTCCATTATTCGCCATGGCTTTAAATCGGATGGTATTACCCTCCAAAGCACCTTCAAAAATAAGATCTTTAGTGTAAACGAAACCACCAGGTACCGACTTTACAGGTAAAGCGTAATAAAATTTATCCCGTTCATCGGACATTAGAAGTAAAGATTCTTTAACATCCTTCCTATCAGCATTTTGTACAATCTTATGATGATTTTTAATTAAAACCTCTTTTATTGTACCGCCTTTAGTACTAAAAGTAACTTTTAGCAAGTCATTTTCTAAAACGAAATCCGACGCTTTTCCTGCTGCTGCATTAGAAAAATCACCAAATTTGTTTTCTCTGTCCATCAATAATTCAGAGCTATTTTTTTGAGATTCTGTTGTTTGAATAACTATTTTTTCTCTAATAGCTTCTTTTGTTTTTCTTGCCAGCATAATGGAATCTTCAATTTTCTGCTGCTTAATTAATTCTTCCTGTGAGGGAGAGGTAACTACCTGCCAGAGAACAAATAAACCAAAGATTAAAAGGAGACCCAATTGTGTATTTCTATCCATTACAGCCAATAATTTGTTTAAGACTAAAATAATGCAGCACAAATGTACAATAATGAGGTTAATTAGGAAATTCATTTTACATGTTTATTTAATAATCTATAAAGAAGTCAATAATTGATATGTCAAATTCAAATGTTATATTTGCCGTGTAGAAAAAACAATAAGAATATGTTCCAAAGTTTAAGTGATAAGTTAGAAGGTGCTTTCAAATTATTGAAGGGTGAAAATCGGTTAACCGAAATCAATATTGCCCAATCCATCAAGGAGATTCGACGGGCATTAGTTGCGGCAGACGTAAATTATAAAATTGCTAAAGAGTTTACAGATAAGGTAAAAGACAAGGCATTAGGTAGCGAAAATGTTCTTAAATCAGTAAGTCCTGGACAATTATTGGTTAAAATTGTCCAAGACGAGTTAACCTCGCTTATGGGAGGACAGACCGAGGGAATTAATCTAACGGGAAATCCAACCATTATCCTGATTGCAGGACTTCAGGGTTCAGGAAAGACTACATTTTCCGGAAAACTGGCTTATTTTCTAAAAAATAAAAAGAAAAAATCTCCCCTACTTGTCGCCTGTGATGTTTACAGACCTGCGGCAGTGCAACAATTAACCGTTCTTGGACAACAAATTAATGTGCCAATTTTCTCGGATGCAGACTCAAAAAATCCTGTAGATATTGCATTGAGAGCCATTGAATTTGCTAAAAAGGAAAAACTTGATACTGTAATTGTCGATACTGCGGGCCGATTAGCTATCGACGAGGAAATGATGAAGGAAATCGCCGCAATTAAAAAAGCCATTGGACCGCAGGAAACACTTTTTGTAGTAGATTCAATGACCGGACAAGACGCTGTGAATACGGCTGAAGCCTTTAATCAAACCTTAAATTTTGATGGCGTTGTACTAACAAAACTTGACGGTGATACCAGAGGAGGTGCCGCTCTTTCCATTAAATATCAAGTGGGAAAGCCCATTAAATTTGCAAGTAATGGGGAAAAAATGGAAGCCCTGGATCAGTTTTACCCCGATAGAATGGCGCAGAGGATTCTGGGAATGGGCGATATTGTAAGTTTCGTTGAAAAAGCCCAGGAACAATTTGATGAAAAGGAAGCCAAAAGAATCGAAGCAAGAATTAGAAAAAATCAATTCGATTTTAATGACTTTATGGGCCAAATTCAACAAATTAAAAAAATGGGAGACCTGAAAAATGTGATGAACATGATTCCGGGAATGGGTAAAATGGCTAAAGATATTGATATAAATGATGGCGCTTTTAAAAAGGTTGAAGCAGTTATACAATCTATGACACCTAAAGAAAGAATGAATCCTGACCTCATAAATACCAGTCGCAAAAATAGAATTGCCTTAGGTTGCGGTCAAAATATTGCAGATATTAATGCATTCATCAAACAATTTGATCAAATGAGAAAGATGATGCAGAAAATATCTAAAAATCCTTCCATGGGTATGCCTAATATGGGACCCGCCGGAAGAGCCAGACGTTAATAAAAAAGGAACCCCTCTTGTTTTTCCAAGAAAGGTTCCCTGATATACATCGCAAAATTAAACCATTACTTGCTACAAAGATAGTAATACTATTATATAGATGCAATGGATTTTCATTTTATTTTTAAAATATTTTCTAAAGCCCTCTTTGGTTGAATAAACTTGCCTGTTTGAAGGGTGTTTTGTGTTTCCTCTCCTGTTTTTTCAAGGATTAAGTAAATATCCTTTGTAGATAAATCAGGATTAATACTCTTCATAATAGCGATTAAGGAAGCTACATAAGGTGTAGACATGGAGGTTCCACTCAAAAAACCATACTGATTATGTGGTAATGTGGAAAGAATGTTCACACCGGGCGCTGACACCGCCATTTTAATATCTGACACTTTATTAGAAAAAGAAGCCTTTGAAAGATTTTCATCGACTGCCGAAACAGCTATCACCCCAGGTACATTGGCGGGAGAAAACTCTTTGGCATTTCGATTACTGTTACCTGCCGCTACCACGACTATACAACCTTTTGACGCTGCGTAGGAAACTGCTTTTTTATAAATTCTCTGGTGGATAGGATTTCCAGGCCCCCCCAATGAAAGAGAAATAACCGTAGCCCCTTTATCTACTGCTTCAATAATACCATCTACTATGGTTTCTTTCGTTCCGTACCCTGCCGCATTTAAGACTCTGATACTCGACACATTAAACAAGCCTTCTGACGAATTTAAGGAAGCTATTCCAAGATTATTACCCGTGACAGCTGATGCAATACCTGCACAATGCGTACCATGACCTTTTGGATCCATGTCTGCCCCTGCAGAAATAGATGTAAAATGACTTGATAAATCCTCATGATTTTTATCAATTCCTGTATCTAAAATAACTAATAAGCCCTTTTTTCTCTTAGACAGTTTATCTTTAGAAAGGATATCATTTAATCCAACAATATTTAACTTATTTAAAGCCCATTGATTACCAGATAATGGGTCTTTGGTTATTGGAGGTTTAAGGTTGGGGCCTTCGGGTAACTTATTATACGGTAAATAAAAATCATAAACATTATTAGGTTCTATATGCACCACCCCCTTTATTTTCTTCAAACGAATCAACAGACTTTTCCAATCATTGTAAGTATTGACAGTTACATCCAACTTAAGATATTCATCTAAATCTGTACTATTATAACTTTCAGGATAGAATGCATTAGACATATTGACTACCGAATTAATTTTAGAAACCTTTAGGGGGTTAAAAGAATCCTTATTTACCAAAATTATAATTTCAGCTGAATTTTCTAACTGCAGGGATTGAAAGGTAAATTTTCCAGGTAAATAGTAATGTAAAGAAATAGTTCCTAAGGCCAGTAATATAGCAGCAGGCAATATGAACCGTCCAAAACGAATAGCGATAAATAGAAAAACAGCGCTTAAACTGATAGTCAAAAAGTCTCGGCTAATAAAAAAAAGTCGATCAGACATATTTATTGTGTCCACCGCTAAACCGGTAAAATAAAGGACGATAGACAAAAGGAATATTGGCCAAAAAGTAAAATAATTCCATTTCTCTTTCCCAAAAAACCTCCAAAACAAACAAATTTGAATGAACAACAAACCGAAATGATAAAACATATGGAGATATTTAGAAGAAAATACAATAATGGGCGAAGAACATCAAAATATTAGTATTTAGCGGGTACACCTTTTGCTGGTATTGATTTTAGAATAAAATCTCTAAAATCTTCATTTGATTTTTCTAAATCTTCTCTTCTTAAATACATCATGTGCCCACTTCTATAACCTTCAAAACGCATTCTGTTTTTGAATCTACCGGAAGGATCCATGTTCCACATAGAGTATTTAGCATCAAAATAGGTACAGGCTCCATCATAGTATCCTGACTGAATCATTACGTTTAAATAAGGATTCTGTGCCATGGCCTGTCGTAAATTTTCTCCGGTTTTATCCCCTGATCTATCCCATGGATTAACTGGACCGAACATATTATACTTCAGATCAGTTTTAAAATTTAGGGTATTGCTTATATAATGATTGATAGCAGGAGTAAATGAATGCAACCAGGAAGTCAGCTCTGAATTATAATCGGGTGAATCACCTGACAATTGTCTATCAATTCCCAAATATCTACTATCGAGACGCCCCACGGTATATCCACCTTGATTCCTTCTAAGATCTTTCCAGAAGAAAGAAGTAGAGACATCCAGATTATTCTGTAGAACGCTTTCCAGAGAGAGACCTGAATATTCAGAGAATTTTTTAGCGACCTCCAACTTTTTATTTTCAGGTAAAAAGCCGCCCATAGCCATTGCGGGAAGAAGTTCCTCTATGGTGTATTTTTCCACTTCGGGCAATAATTCTGTTAAATCTTTTTGCTGATATTCAGGTTTCAGCAATTTATGATACCAAGCTGTTGCGGCAAAATAAGGTAAACGATTAGCAGCATCTACAGGACCATCTCTTAAAATACCAAGATCTGTTGGAGAAACCAGGACTACACCATTTAAATACATCCATTGGTTATTTTGTAATTCGAGAGCTAAGCCAGAGACTCTCGTTGTACCATAACTTTCACCTATAAGGAATTTAGGGGAAGGCCATCTGTTTTTTCTAGTAACAAAGGTATTTAACCATTCTGCTAAATACTTTATATCCGCATTTACTCCAAAAAAAACGGAAGGTTTCACCTCTTTATCCAAAATTCTGGAATAACCAGTATTTACCGGGTCAATAAATACTATATCAGCCACATCTAAAATGGAATAGGGATTATCCTGAACGCCATAAGGTTGAACAGGATAACCCTCAGTATCGATATTTAAAACTTTAGGGCCGGTATAAGCCACATGCATCCAAACCGATGCAGAACCAGGTCCCCCATTAAAAGAAATTACTAAAGGTCTGGTAGTCTGATCTTTAACATCTGTTCTTTCATAATAAGTATAAAACAGAGAAGCGATAACTTTTCCTGATGCATCCCAAACAGGTTGAGTACCTGTAGAAGCCTTATAGGGAACTGGTTTACCTTTTATAACCACTGCACCCAATGTTAAAACTTGAGTATCGGCGGGTAATGTTAACGTTTGACTGAATAAATTCATCACGGAAAACCAAAGAAAACTAAATATTACAAAACTTTTTTTCATAAAGAAAGGTATTTAATATGAATTAATTAATTGCTAAAGTAAGAAATTAAACGGTATCATTTTTCGTAACTTTAAGCCAAAAATAAATTAGATATGTCAGTTTTAGAAAAACAGAAATGTGTCATTATTGGTTCAGGACCTGCGGGATATACAGCAGCGATATATGCAGCAAGAGCGGGATTAAATCCAGTATTATTTACAGGTAAAGAACCAGGCGGCCAATTAATGATAACCACGGATGTTGATAACTTCCCAGGTTACCCAGCTGGAATTATGGGACCTGAAATGATGGAAGATTTTCGCAAGCAAGCGGAAAGGTTCGGAACAGAAATAAGATATGAATTAATCACAGGGGTAGATTTCACAGGACCTGTACATATACTTACTACGGAAAGCGGTAAAAATATAGAGGCTAATACCGTTATTATTTCCACCGGAGCAACAGCTAAATGGTTGGGATTAGATTCAGAGAAAAGATTAATGAATAAAGGAGTTTCTGCCTGTGCCGTATGTGATGGCTTTTTCTTTAGAGGTATGGATGTAGCCGTAGTCGGTGCGGGAGATACAGCAGCTGAAGAGGCATCCTATTTAGCAAAATTATGTCCAAAAGTGCATTTAATTGTTCGTAGAAATGAAATGAGGGCATCGAAAATAATGCAGGAAAGGGTCAAGAACACACCGAATATTGTTATTCAC
>Ga0247844_1003182_pt1 | contig 24707 bp, 23 predicted proteins | sample LaCtaG_FD_192421 | JGI IMG/M metagenome (GOLD analysis project Ga0247844, IMG submission 192421) | Freshwater microbial communities from meromictic Lake La Cruz, Castile-La Mancha, Spain - LaCruzMarch201714.5m_1 | ecosystem: Environmental > Aquatic > Freshwater > Lake | place: Spain: Castile-La... | reverse complement strand
GGTAACCGCTGGAGAGCCGATTCAGGCTCTTCTGGAGGTTCACGTTGGTGTTGCTGAGGTTGTAGGCTGCCGAGGTGGCTGCAGAGTTGGTGTTGATTACGACTGACATATCCGTTGTCCTTTACTAATGCGGATTCCGTTCCGCTGTCGGGCCATTTTGGTTCAGTGTTTGACCTCACTGGGGGGAGGTTTTCTCCTTGATGATTAAAATCGGCGCTCGCGTTCGCGACTTGAGATTTTTTTTCTTTTTCTAATTTTTTTCTTGTCCATCCAGTCGCGACTGGAAGCAAAGCGGGATTCGTGGAAGTCTGCGTCGTATGAAAAAAAGAAAATCCAACGAGGCATCAGAAAAACCACTGCAACTCCTGGGAACGGCTTCAGCACTGCCTCAGCGGCCTTCACGGAATATTCTCGAAGCCTTTCCAAACAGCCATCCTGGGCGCGGGTATTTGATCCGAGTGGACACGGAGGATTTTTCCTCACTGTGTCCCGTCACCGGTCAACCTGATTATGCGGAAATGGTCATCGAGTATATTCCCGCCGATTTGTGCGTGGAGACGAAGTCACTCAAATATTATCTCGCATCATTCCGCAACACACCATCCTTCAACGAGCAGATTGTGAACCGCATCCTCGACGATCTTGTAGCCGTCTGCGATCCCCTCCAGATGACAGTGCGTGGAGCGTTCGCGGCGCGCGGGGGCTTGTCTCTCACAGTTACGGCGGCGCACGAGAGGAGCGGAAAAAAAGCTCCCAAACCACAGCGCTGAACGCTGCTATTTTTGATAAAAAGTGATAGCTGTCACGAGATCGACAGCGCGCTGAAGAACGATATCACGCAGGCTGTCTCCGGCATTGTCTCCGTCGTTTGTTCCCGTGATCTCGGGATTGGTATTTGCAAGGAGCGCCGCCTCGTTCAAGCGGGGCCGCTCGATGTCGAACACGAACTGACTCACTCCCTGCTCCTGGCTGCGTTTAAAAATTCGACTCTGAATTTCGGGATCGAGCGAGACAGAAATGTCGGGTTTTACGCCCTCTGGAAAAAGTGCACCGGCACCGGGCACGATGACTTGAGCGACGGCCACACGCAGCATTCGTCCCCCCCCAAGCGGGAACTCCGCAAACTCCACAGCCCCGCCGGTGGTGGTCATACCTACGATCATTGCGCTGGCATTCGTGCGAAGCGAGGCTGCCAAGGCCTCTGCGGCCCCGGATGTATCGGAGTCCACGAGGACAACCAGAATCCCTGTGAATACGGCATCCTTGTCGGAGGTGAGAATGCGCTCTTGCTTCGCATTCGGCTTCTCAATGGTAAAAAGAATACTCCCCTTCGGACAAAAACGCTTGGCGAACCCGGCCGCCATGTCGAATTCACTGCCGCCCGGGATGGCCCGCAGATCAAGGATCAGAGCAGGCATCGCCTTGGAGGCGAAATTTTCCAGCGCCGCATCCATCTGCGTCAATGCATCGGCATTCATTGCCCCGGGGCGTATGTAGCCAGCGCGCTCGTCGAGGATTTCAGCGAGGAAGGGAATGGGCTCCTTGGGTTTTTCCGTATCGCTCACCAAGCTGGCTCCCGGAGCCAAGCGGCTCACAAGCCCCTCCAGCAGGGCTTTTTGACGCGCGCTCCCCTCGAGCACTTCCTTGGAAAGGTAATTCGTCTCGAGGGCTTCGAGGGCTTTTTGAATCTGGGACTCGTCGAGAGAGTTCACCGATTCCCGGAGTGTCGAAGGCGGCTCGGGCGCCGGTGTCGAGACGGCCCCTTCATCGGCGAATACGGCACCGGCGATACAGAGGAGGGCTGTAAGTTGAGGTAATTTCATCGGGCGAGATGGAGAACGCCAATATCATTGCGACGCTGCATCCCGTCGAAGGAAATTCCATCCGCCGCAGTGTAAGCCAAGCTCCGCGCGCCTTCGAGAGTGGGAGCCTTGGCGCTGACACCGAGCACACGCCCGCCGTTTGTAACGATGCCTCGGTCGGAGAAGCTCGTGCCGGCATGAAAAAGTTCGATAGCAGGAGCGGCGGCAGCACGTTCCAGTCCGCTGATGGGTTTCCCTTTTTGATAGGCTCCGGGATACCCTCCCGAAGCGAGAATCACGCAAACGGCAGCTTGGCTGTCCCACTCCGGACTCATTTGCGCGAGATTGCCTTCCACCGTGGCCTCAAGGAGAGGGAGCAGGTCGGACTTCAGCCGCCTCACAAGCACCTGCGTCTCCGGATCCCCCCAACGGCAGTTGAACTCAAGCACCTTCGGACCCGAAGCCGTCAGCATGAGGCCTGGAAAAAGCATGCCACGAAAAGCGAGGCCATCTTTTTTCAGGCCTGCTAGAAATCGATCGAAGATCTCCGTGCGTATGATGCCATTGAGATTTGCATCGATCGAACCGGAGGGGCTGATGGTGCCCATACCCCCGGTATTTGGACCCCGGTCGGCATCAAAGATTTTCTTGTGGTCGCGGCAATCGGGAAAAAGCAGATAGCTGCCGCCATCGACCAGCGCATGCAGGGAGCACTCGACACCTGTGAGAAATTCCTCAATGACCACCCGGCTCCCGGCCTCTCCAAAAGCCCGCTCCTCCATGCAAAGCCGGATCGCTGAATCCGCGGCTGGAAAATCCTCCGCGATGATCACGCCCTTGCCGAGGGCCAATCCATCGGCCTTCACAACGAGAGGGTAACCCGCACTGCGGCAAAACTCCCGCGCCGCCGCGCTATCGGTGAACTCCCTGTAATCCGCTGTGGGAATACCGTGGCGCCGCATGAAATCCTTCGCGAAGGCCTTGGACGACTCCAAGCGTGCCGCTGCGGCCCGTGGGCCAAAAATCTTCAAGCCCGCGTCCTCGAAAGCATCCACCACTCCCGCAGCCAAGGCGTCATCGGGCCCGACAACAGTGAAGTCGAGCGCATCCGACCTGGCAAATTCAAGCAACGCGGAGACATTCTCGGCGGCGATATCCACATTCTCACCAACCTGTGCCGTCCCGGCATTCCCTGGAGCGATGAAGATTTTTTCGACGTCCGGCGACTGGCCCAACTTCCAAGCGAGGGCGTGTTCACGCCCCCCGGAGCCCGTGATGAGCACCCTCTTGCTCACTGGTTGAAAACGAGGGTGGACGTTTGCAGGGGCAGCATCTGCCGGTTGAGGGAATACCTCGAGCCTACCGCGCTTCGCAACTGGCCGATGTTCCATCCGCGCGCGGAGCGCCCCATGGGAATGACCAGACGCGGTCGCAATTGGAGGATGATTTCCTCTCGCGCCACCGAGCTGAGATTCCCGGGGTCGAGAAACAAGACATCCACCGATCCGACCTGCATGAGCTGATCGGCATCCAGTGGACGCTCGAGGGAGCCAGCGAAGCAATATCGGATGCCATCCATCACCCACGTGAATAGCATGTTCATACCCGCCGATGCCGGCATCTCGGGATCCTCGTAGAAAGGAATGCCGCGAATCTGAATTCCCGTCACATTATTCACACCGATGCCCACCCCGCCTCGCAATACAGCGGGCTGGTTGTCGATCGCATTGATGTTATTGAACTCAGGACGTTCGGCGGTGATGAGGACAATGTCGGATTTGAGCGGCGACGGCAGCGTGCGGCCTCCTGTTTTCGACGCAAAGGGATTTGCAAGAATAGAGGTTCCGAGCGGGGAAGTGATGCGGAAGCACTGGTTGCCCAACCAGTCGAGTTGAGTGTATCGGGTCCCTTGGGTGCGGGGCGCGATATCCCCTCCCCCGCCGCAACCGACAAGCGCCAGCACGGCGGCGAGCAAAAAAACCACACGTCGCATGGCTTAGGAGGGAAGATCGAGTTGCACGCCAAGGTCTCCGATCCGGCTGATGCTGAGACCGCGGAGGGCGGATACCTCGGCCGCCATGAGCTTGAAGATCTCCTCGATGGCATACACGCCGTTCGATCCGCCAACAGCCTGCACCAAATCACGCAAAACCTCCCAGTCATCCCGAGCCTGCCCGGGCGGTTGGATGGCTTGGTTGAGACGTTGCAATCGAGCCTTGATATTGATCATGGTTCCACGTTTCTCGGCCCAAGCGCTGGTGGGCAGAAGCACTGTTGCGTGAGGCGTGGTGCGGTTCTCGAGAATCCCCGTCACGACGAGCATCTCGAGCTTTTCGAGGTTCTCCTCCGCGATGCCGCAGTCCACGGCATCCTCTCCCAGCATCACAAGGCCGGTAATGCGGCCGGACGCCACCCCCTGCGCGATGTGGCCGAGCCTGCCTGTGGCCAAACCAAGCAACTTTGCACCGCTCGTGTTGGGATTTCCATCAGCGGCGATCAAAAATCCATCCCCCTCCTGCGGGCGGGGCAGCACGTCGACGTCCTCGATTTTGAGCGCAGACGCCAGACGCCGCGCTAAGAAAAGCTCTTCGTTCGTCATCCGCGCCGAGACGACCATTGCCGTTTTTGCGGGATCACGGCCTTGGAGCTGAGCGGCCGCCGCCGCGAGGGCCCGCGACCACTTGGCCGGTTCCTCTTCACCCTTCACCACAGGACTCAAGAGGCGCGTTGCTCCGTTAAGGTAATGAAAATTCAGCCGGTGGCTGTCCGGCATCCAGCACGAGTTCACGAAGTCGTTATCACGCGGAGTGATCCGGTGGACGATATTCTCGCGGCTGGAAATGAGAATATTCGTTCCCGTGCCGCAATTCACATCGATGCTCATCGTTTCCTTCAAAAACCAAACCCTCATCTTGAAACGGAAATCCTTGCTGGTGAGCGCACCCACCGGGCAGATGTCCACAGTGTTGAGCGAATAATTGTTGTCCAGCCGCTTGCCCGGATACACCGAGAGCGTCGTGTGGCTGCCGCGGTTCAGGAAGCCCAGCACATCGTCGTGCGCGACCTCCTGCATGAATCGGATGCAGCGCGAACACATGATGCAACGCTCATCATCCAGCATGATGCGTTCCCCGATATCCACGCGCTTCGGCTTCTTCACCTTCTCCTCGTGGAACCGGGATTCGCCTTTGCCGAACTCCACAGAGAACTCCTGCAAACGGCACTCGCCCGCCTGGTCGCAAATCGGGCAATCCAGCGGATGGTTGATGAGCAAAAATTCCATCACCCCCTTGCGACACTCTTCCACCAGCGGCGACGTGGTGCGAACGCCCATGCCCTCCGCCACCTCCACCGCACAGCAGATCTCAGGCTTCGGCCCCCAAGAAATCTCGGGGCGGCCATTGGCGTCGAGCACAGGCTGCCGATCCGGTGTCATTTTCGGACGTCCCGTTTCAACGAGGCACATACGACAGTTCCCGGGCGAACTGAGCTTGGGGTGATAGCAATAATGCGGGATGAATTTGCCACTCTGCATGCAGGCCTCGATCACGCGCGTGCCTTTCGGGAATTGCCTCCACTCCCCGTCGATCTGCACATTAACCATTGCCACCGGTGTTGCCGTTTCGCTCATTTTGAAAAATCCTTCTGGAAAAGCCCCGTTTGGGGCCGTTGAAAACGCGACAACATATCGGCGGACGCCCGCTCTGAAGCAAGAAAAAGAAGGACGGCATGCAGGATCGCCATCGCACGACGAATCCGCTTAGTTTTCTACATGCCCATGTTCCGCTGGACCCGCCTGAGCACACAAAACATGGAGGAAATCTGGCACCTCCGCCTCGCCGAACTCGATCCCGAAAGCATTGTCATGCTCACACGCCCGGAATCCCGATCGCTCACCCTCCAAGTCTTCTCCGACAAAAAAACCGTGACCGGCCTCGCGCGGAAGTTTGGTGGAAAAACCGCGCGTCTTTCCGACCTCCTCCCCGCCAATACGCCACACCGTCCCCGTGCTCCGCTGTCGATACGGGGTCGGCTACGCATCCACTCGGATGAGGCCTCGTGGAAGACCGATCCGCGGCCAGACTCCGCAATCCTCATTCCTGCAGGCATGGCCTTTGGCACCGGCGACCACGCCACCACCGCCACCTGCCTGCGGATTCTTTGCGATCTCTCCCCCACCCTGCCCTCGGGCTGGCGCGCCCTCGACGCGGGCACCGGTTCCGGCATCCTCGCCATCGCTGCCGAAAAACTCGGAGCCTCCTCCGTTGAAGCATTCGACTTCGATCCAGTCTGCCTCCGCGTCACAAAGGAAAACGCCCGACAGAACAGATGCCGTAAAATCACCCTCGCCCAGGCCGACTCCCGCCACCCGGAGCAGTTCCAAAAAGCCGACATCATTCTCGCCAACCTCTTCAGCGAACTCCTCATCGCCTCCGCGCCGGGCCTGCTCAAAAAACTCCGCCCAGCCGGCCACCTCATCTTCTCCGGCGTCTTGAAACAACAGGCCGCAGAAGTCTGCGCCGCCCTCGAACAGTGCGGCCTCACCACTCCACGCCTCAGCCTCCGCGGCAAGTGGTGCGCCGGTATCACCTCAAGAAAAAAGCCCTGATCCACCTCAGCCCAGAATGCGGCGCAGGTTTTTAATCGAGTCGAAATACTCCACCGCACACGCCCTCGCCGCACCAGAGAGCCGCTCCCAATCGAGCACCACACGCCGCGCCGCCTCCGCAGCGGATCCCAGATCCCGCACCCAGAGGAATCCACTTTCGGTAGGAAGATATTTTTCCGCCCCGGTGGACTCGGTTACCACCGGCCGCCCAAGAGCAAGGTAGGCCGCCGCGCGGTCGCTGATCCAGCCGGTGCGCGTGACATCGTCCACCTTCACCGGGGTGAACTCCGCCAGCGAGCCCCTGAGGTAGTCGAAATAGTCCACCGGACCCGCCACCACATTGTGGGGAAAAACATGATGCCAACCATGCTCCCGCAAGCGCTCCGCCTCCGGGTCGTCCTTGTTCATGTGCATTGCCACCTCCCACTCCACCTCGGGCACCTCGCGCGGCAGATCCATGTAAGGCGCGAACTGCGCACGCTTGGAATAGTCCCTGTAGACCCCGTCAATCTCCAGCCAGCCCTCCCAATACCACTGCCCCACCGTTGTGAAACGGTTCCGCGCAGGACGCGGAGCGGGCTGCAACAGTTCAGTGTCCACCAAAGGGTAAAACGTTTTCCACTCGACTCCCGGCGGAGGCGCGGGCAACCGGCATTCCGGCGCGTGCATATTCAACCCGATCGTCCAGAAATCGGTGTGCGAGGACTGGCCAAGCTCCAGCGTGGCCATCCAATGGCAGATTTCCGTCGGGTCGATATTGATCAAAATCCGACGCTCGAAAAGCCCGGCTAACGGCGGGCGAATCGAATAGCTCAGGTTCAACAACGTCGTGGGTCCTCCAAGCCGCTCGCGGAATTCACGCTCCGCCATCCCATAGAAATCAAAGCCCTCGAGATCCTGCACCTCGCCCGCCTCCCGCTGGCGAAGCAAAACATAACGCAGTCCGTGCCCGCGCATCCGCGCGTCAAAGAGTCGGACGCACTCCAAATCCCTCGCCTCATCGCCCGAGCACGCCATCAACTCCATCCACACGTAGTCGATACCCAGGCGCTTCAATCCTAGCGCCCACTGCAAAGGAACAGCGAAATTCCCGCCGCCCTCCGGATACTTCGCCGCAAATCCCGTGCCTAAAAAGACCGTGCCTTCGATTTTCTTCACGATGCGCGATTCATAGCGAATCCCGCACCAACCGCACGGCGAAAATTTTTACCCGCGGGAACGCATACACCTTAAAAAAGGCAGCAGCAGAACCACCCCGACAAGGAAAGCCACAGGCAAACTCACAAGCGACCGGGCGAACAAGCTATCCTCCGAGACCCCGGGCGACTCGGCCCTCAGCACCGAAACCACTCCCGCAAACCCGAGGCCGGCCAGCCCATACCCCGCATTCAACGCCACGCCTCGAAAGCTCAGCACCGTCGCCCGCAGGCCGGACTCCGTCCACGCATTAAGATAGTTCGAGAGGAAATAGTGCATCATCGGCATCGCAAGTCCAAAAGGCACGATCACCCATACGCCCCAATACGGAACCGCGGGCAGGAGCCCAACAAGCCCAACCAACACCAGCACCCCCACCAAGCCAAACGCGAGGAAAGCCGTGTGCCGCGCCGCCATCCGCCGCGCCAACCAGGCCGCGGCGAAGCCCAGCAGGGCATACGATGAACCCATAAAGCCGTTGACGAACTCTGGGAGCTGGATCAACCGGTAATAATTGCTCCCGAAGGTCAGAAAAATCCGCACCATGCTGTCGAGAAGCACCGCGCTCAGAAGCAGCACTCGAATCCGCGAATCCGAAAAAACCAGACGCGCGCCCCCAAGCACATTCTCGAACGCCGCACGCAAGGGATGCCGACCGGCAAGACCCTGCGAACGCGGAGGCTCCCGCATCGCCAGCGCGCAGCCCAGCGCCCCCCAAGCCATCACCAGCGTCATGTAGACCGGCCAACGCGTCGTCACACAATTCGCCCCGCCCCACCCCAACCACTCCCCCACAGACGCCGCCACATTGCGGTCGAAAGCAAGCGCACCCAGGATCATCACCACAAAAAATGCCGCCGAATTCCATCGCACCAAAGCCGCCAGCACCTCGCGCCACTGTGCCTCGCGGTGCTCCGCGGCGAGAGAGTCATACGCCAGCGCCTCGTCCGCCCCGCTCGCACAGGCCTCCGCCATCCCGCTCAACACCCGGTTCACAAGAAGCATCGGAAAAAGCCACGCCCCAACCGGCGCAAACGCAAAAACCGCCATCTCGAGAACCATCAACCAACCGGCCGCAACGACCAGAATCCGCCTCCCAAAGAGATCCGCGAGCGCCCCAGAGGGAATTTCCAGCACAAGAATCGTCGCAGCCCACACAGCATTCAACAGCGCGTATTGCTCCAGCGTGAGCCCCAGATCCAAAAACAAAACCCCCAGCACAGGGTAGTAAAACCGCGCGTTGAACAACACGCGAAAAGCAATGAAAAGACGAAGGTTTCCCGCCAATGAACCTCCGGCACGGGTGGCAGACGAGCTCACCCGTTTGTCGAAGGAATCTGGAAAGCGGCCAACGGCCTCACGGGACTCGTGTTCAAGGCCCGCACACGCTCATGGATTCCGGGCGCGATCTCAGGCTGCCGGACATACGCCATGGCGAGCATCTCAAGTTTGGCATCCAGGTTGTCCACCATGTTCAGAGCGACAGCCTCGGGGGTCTTGGGCTCGACAGGCGAGCCAAACTGCAACTCGCCATGGTGCGCCGCGATCAAGTGCAAAAGGTGCAGACGCACGTCCTCGGTCTGCGGCTCGATGTCCCGCCAATCCTCCAGCGGCAGGCGCCTCCACAACGTGTTCACAACCTCGATGCCTATGCTGATGTGACCAAGCAACTCGCCGCGCAGCTCGCGCGGAATCTCAAAACCCGCCTCGGGCGGACACATCTCCCACAGCTTGCCGCAATCGTGAAAAAGCACACCGGTGAGGAGCAAGTCGCGATGGAGGTTCCCGTAGACAACACACAAAGCCTCTGCGGAACGCATCATCTGTCCCGTGTGCCTAAGCAGTCCGCCACGGTGCGCATGGTGGTTGACCCGAGCCGCCGCAGAGCGCTTGAATCGCGCACCGAAATCCTCCAGGAACATCTTGCAGAGGGCCAGCAAGCGAGGATCCCGCATCTTCCCGACAAGCTGCTCCACATCCGCAAAATCCCGCTCGACGGCGGCAAGCTCCTCCGGCGCGCCCGCAAAAAGCGCTGCCGCCTCATCCTCCCCCAGCACTCTCAACCTCCAACGCCTCGCATCCAGGCCAAACCCGCCATTCACCGAAAAATCCCCCTCGACCTCCACACACTCACCGCGGGTCATTTCCCCGCACGCCGTAAAGGCGTCGGTATCCGACCAAGCCCGCAGGGTGAGCGAGTCTCCTGCATCCCGGAGTTTCAATTCCCAATAGGGCTTCCCGTTTGCCGAGTCTTTTTTCGTCAACTCGTCCACCTGCCCGAGCACTCGCGCCGCGAGGGAGACTCCCCGACACTCGGCACGAAGCTGCGCGATCGTTTTGCATCCGGGATCGTTCATCCCACAAGCATGCCCCGCGCCGACGCCGCCTGTCGAGACGCCAAACGCAGCCGGTCAACGCGCCCGGCGCACTCCAAAAAGCCCGCGCTCGCGAATGATCCCCACCACCTCCGGCGGCACCAGCGCCTCCCAGGCCGGATCGCCAGCGGAGATCATCTCAAGCACACGCGGCGAGCGGATGTGGAGGTTCTCGGCGCGGTAACCCTCGATCGGCCGGATGAGCCCGTTTCCGCGCAGGTAGGCATAGAGGTGCTCGAGGCCGGGCGGAGTCTGGAAGTTCTCGCAGGTCACCAATTCCCCCCGGGCGGTGATGTAGGGATAAACGTAAAGACGCACTCCCTTTTTGAACAACCGCCCAAGCGCCTCGAGAATCCCTCCCTCCAGATCCCCATAGTGGGCAGGATTGAAAATCTCGCTCAGCCCGGGGACGCCCATCGGCAGCCCGACCGGCCCGGCCGTGTAGCGGGTCAGAAAATTGACCAACCGGTAATACTCCCCGTAGTCGGAGATCAACACCGTGCGCCCAAGAGCGGCCAGCATGTCCACCCGATCCAGAAAATCGCGCAAATCCAGGTTCCCTCCCGCGAGGAGATTCTTGATTGTGATTTCCATCAGAATCTCAGGCTCGTTGCCGGCGACCCCCTCCTCCCGCTCAAAGAGCCTGAGCGCACCGTCCAGCATGTCATTTGTCACCAAGGTAACCGGTCGAAAACTTCCGCGCTCCACTAGGATCGGCTTTTTGTGGAAAGCATCCGCAGCCTGCACGACCTCCCCGTCGGCGCGGAACAACGTCGCCCTCGTCAACCCCTGCACAACCAACTCCAGACTCATCAGGCGATTGTCCACACACCCGAAGGCCGGACCTGAAAAACGAATCATATCGACCTCGATGCGGTCGGTCGTGAGGTTGTCGAGAAGCGAACCGATCAACTCCTTCGGCGCGCAACTCCGGAAGGCCGCGTGGATCAAATTCACGCCCACCACCCCCAGCGCCTCCTGCTGCAGCAGGTTCTCGGAGTCCAGCATGCGCAGATGCAAAATAATGTCGCTAAATCCCGTGCCGGGCGCGTGCTGGTAGCGCAGCCCCATCCACCCGTGCGACTCGTCGTGACGGCGGAAACTCCGCGCCGCCACCGTATCCGCAAACGCAAAGAACCTCCGCTCCCTGCCCGTCGTGCTCCCCAGCCTCTCCTGCAACAAAGCGACCTCATGCGCCAGCATCGTCTCCAACCGCTCGCGGCTCACATAGCGACGGCTCGGCCCGTAGATCGCATCGCTGAACGTCATATCATAGGCCGACATCGTCTTGGCAACCGTCCCCGCCGCGCCACCCGCTGTAAAAAAATGGCGCGCCACCTCCTGGCCTGCCCCGATCTCGGCAAAAGTTCCATAGAACCCCTTGCCAAGATTAATCTGCAAAGCCTTCCCCGCCGTCCCAAGCCGCCCCTCCAGAGTCGTCATGCCGCGAAGAATATCCTCTCCCATAAAAACACAAGCCCGAACGCTCTCAGGCACGCGGGAGCAATTTCAAGCAGGGGAACACCCCATCGCGCTCGTCCCCGTCAGACATTACAGCGATGCGGATTATGAATGCATACACGACTTGGCGACTTGCCGCGGGGAACTGCGGCCGAACAGCGGCGACACTATTAACGGCTCTGGCTTTTAGCTCGGGAATGCCCGGCGCACGTGCGTCCACGGGCACTCTCAGCTTCAGCACCTTTAGCGCCTGGGGCACAGACATCGCCGGAGTGGCAGCCCTGCCGGAAGGCCTCTCAAATGTCTGGGAACTCTCGGCGGGAACTTATCACAACCTCGCCTTGAAGGCCGATGGCACCGTCGTCGCCTGGGGCGAAAATCTCTACGGCGCAACCGAGGTCCCGGAAAATCTCACCAATGTCGTCGGAATCTCAGCCGGCGATTTCTTCAGCCTTGCCGTGAAATCCGACGGCTCCGTAACCGCATGGGGCCGCGATACCGAGGGGCAGTGCACCGTGCCCGCAGGCCTCTCAGGCGTGGTGGCCGTGGCAACCGGCACGTATCACAGCCTGGCCTTGAAGGCCGATGGCACCGTCGTCGCCTGGGGCGAAAACCTCGAGGGCCAATGCACGGTTCCTCCCGGCCTCGGAAATGTTGTGGCCATCGCCGCAGGCGAGGCGCACAGCCTCGCCCTCAAGGCCGACGGCACCATTGTCGCCTGGGGATGGGATTACTTTGGCCAAGCAACCGTGCCGGCCGACCTGTCGAACGTGGAAGCCATCGCGGCCGGAAACCTCCACAGCCTCGCACTCAAAGCCGATGGCACCGTCGTCGCTTGGGGCGATAACTCGGAGGAAAAGACAAACGTGCCCGAGAACCTGACCAATGTCGTGGCTGTCTCCGCCGGAAATTACCACAGCCTCGCGCTGCGGGAGGACGGCACCGTTCTGGGCTGGGGCGAGTATTACGACGGGCAAACGGAGGTTCCCAACAACCTCCCCCCAGCCATCGCGATCACTGCCGGCGGCTACCACAGCCTCGCGATCGTCGATCCCGGCACCATCGGTTATCCCGCATGGGATGTGCTGGGCTCCCTGCCGGAGGATCGCAGAGATCCAACGGATCGCAACGGGCCCTTGGACCTGCCAAATCTGGTTGCCTATGCCATGGGCCTCGATCCGCTCACGGCAACGCCGTCCGACCTGCCCGTTATCGCAAGCGCCAATCCGGAAACTGGCAGCGTCCGGTTTATCTTCCGCACAGCAAAATTCCTGCCCGATGCCGAACTCGCCATTCCCGGTTCGCAGGATCTTCAAACATGGACGCCAGCCGTGTTGGCGGGGTTGCCCATAGTGATCGAAAATGGCGGAGGCTGGGAACGTGTCGCCGTGGATGTCATTTTGCCACCCGAGGCCGCTGCCTACTTCCTGCGCCTGCAGGCGGCGATCAACTAAGCACGCACAGCAAACCGGGCGTTGCGCGGGGGGAATCTCAAGACTGCACGAGAAGATCTTCCGCCAACGCCCCATCCCCCGCCGCGCAGAGGTAGGCTTCCGCTTCAATGCCTGTGCGCTGGCGATAGAGCTGGAGCACTTTCCCGCTCACGGCATCCGCCGCCCCTGAGTCAACCAAAGCGACAATCGCGCCGCCGAACCCCCCGCCGGTGAGGCGCGCTCCGAGGCATCCCTCCTGAGCGGTCGCCAACTCCACCAATATGTCCAGCTCGGCCGTGCTGTTCTCAAAATTTTCCATCGAACTCCGGTGGGATGCCGTCATCAACGCGCCCAAATCCGAGGCCCGGCCACCTTCCAAGGCATCCACCGCTTCAAAGACGCGCTCGTTTTCCCCCACCACATGGCGGGCCCTTCGCTTGGCCAACCCGGGCATTTCAGCCGCCTCGAGTTGTTCGCTGGAAACATCGCGCAACGCTGCCGCTCCCATGCACCGCGCCGCTTCAAAACACTGCGCGCGCCGCTCGTTGTATTCCCCGCCCGTGAGCGCATGCTTGACTCCCGAGTTGATGATCAACAACCCCAACCCCTCCGGAAGTGGGATCGTCTCCACCGACTCGCTGCGGCAATCCAGATACACCAAACGATCCTTGCGTCCGAAAACCGAGGAGGCCTGATCCAACAAACCGCAGTTGACACCGACACATTCGTTCTCCGCCCGCCGACACAGGCGCGCCAGTTCGATGCGTGAAATGGAAAAAGGATACAGCCTCGCCAGCAGGACGGCGGTCGCCACCTCCAATGCCGCCGAACTCGAGAGCCCGGCTCCACTCGGCAAGGTGGACTCGTAGCGCGCCTCAAAACCGCCCGCCTCCGCGCCGGCACGGGCCAGCATCTCCGCAACACCCATTGGATAGTCGGTCCACCCCCCGGAACGTTTGAACCCGTCGGCCCGCGAGAAGGTTTTCTCGCCGCCAATCCCGCTGCTGGACAGACGAACCTCCCCGCCCGCAAGTCGGCGGCCCTTGACAGTGATTCCCAGCTGCAGTGCGGCTGAGAGGACAACACCGGCGTTGTAATCTGTATGGTTTCCCAGGATTTCAACACGTCCCGGAGCAAACGCTGTGGCATGAGTCATACACCCCATCCTTACTTTCGGCTCGGCGCTTGCCAAGGGGCATTTACGTGTCAGGATCAATCAAGACACTTTTAAATTTATGTCAGACACACAGGAAAACACCACCGCGGGCAAAAAGCTCGAAAGCAGCTCCGAACACGCCAAAAAAGCCCTCGACGCCGCCACCGAAGCCAGTCGCGCCGTGGGTGACACAGTTAAGAAGCAAGCCAAGGCCGCCTACGACGCAGGCAAGGAACACCTTGGAGCGGCAGCCAAGGATCTCGGCGAAGCCGCCACCGCCACCTATGGCGATCTGCGCGACCAAGCAAAAGCCAAGGCCGGCGACCTGCGAGGCCGCGCCCAGTCTGTTTACAGCGACGCCAGTGCACGCGCTCAGGATTGCCAGTCCGGAGCGGAATCCTTCATCCGCGAAAACCCGCTTCAATCCGTGAGCATCGCGCTTGGCGTGGGCTTTATCTTCGGCATTCTTCTGCGCCGCTAAAACACCTTGGAAACCAAAGGCAAGGTTGCGCAGGCCCCACGCGGGCTCCTTGCGGAGCTCATGAGCCTGCTTGGCTCGATAAGCCGCCATGTTCAAGCCCTCGGCGCCTTGGCCGGCGAGGAATCCCGCGAGGCGCTGGCCTTGGCGGTGCGCCTTTTGGTGATGCTCATTGCCGCACTTTTCTTTGCGGCACTTGGCTATATCCTGCTTGTTTTTGCGGTGGCATTTTTCGCCGCGTTCGTGCTGGGCATCTCATGGATTTGGATTCTTGCAGCCTTCACCCTTCTTCACGGAATCCTGGCCTACCTCTGCGCACGCCATGTGAGGGACCACAGCCGGACCCCGCTTTTTGAAGCAACACGTTTCGAGATCGCGCGCGATCTGGAGTCCCTTCGCAACCGCTCCGAACCATGACAAACAAGCAGAAATTCCTGGAGGAGATTCGTAGCAGCCGCGCAGCCATCGCACGCGACGCCTCCGCCATCGGCGAGGAACTCAACGTCGTCACCAAAGTCAGACGCTCCATCCTCGCCCGCCCGCTCGCTTGGCTGGGCAGTGCCGCCGCTCTAGGCTACATCCTTTCAGGACCAAAAACCCGCACACCGAAAAAAACTCCACCGTTGAAATCCGGAGCACGGGTTGAGAAACCGGAACCCGTCCGCGCCGGCCGGGCCGGCTTTTTCTCAATGCTTCTCGCCTTGGTGAAAGTTCTCCTTCCAATTGTCCGCCCCGCCCTCTCGGCCTATGCCGCCCAACGCCTCGGCGAAGTCGCCGCGCGCGTGGGCCGTTGATTTTTTACCCAATGCAAGACCCACGTTGCGACCGACTGGCCGCCGTCCTCACACGGCACTCCACCAAACTTCAGCCCGGCGAAAAAGTCCTCATCGACATCTTCGATGCCCCGGAGGAAATCGCCATCGCCCTCATCCGCGCCACGCGCTCGTGCGGAGCCATCCCGTTTGTCCAGACCCACCACGCCCGCATCGCCCGCGAACTCGCGATCGGTGCCGAGCAAGACCAACTCGCCGTCGCCAGCTCGGTGGAACTCGCCCGCATGAAGAAAATGCAGGCCTACATCGCCGTCAGGGGCAGCCACAACATCACCGAAATGAGCGATGTCTCCGATGAAAAGATGCGTCTCATCTCCGGCGCCATGCGCCCAGTGATGGATTGGCGGATCAATAAAACCAAGTGGGTCGTTCTCCGCTGGCCCACCCCCGCCATGGCTCAGCAGGCCCAGATGAGCACTCCCGCCTTCGAGGATTTCTACTTCAAAGTCTGCACCCTCGACTACGCGCGCATGACCCCGGGCATGGCCGCGCTCAAGGAACTCATGGATCGCACCGACAAGGTCCACCTCAAGGGACCGGGCACCGACCTCCGTTTCTCGATCAAAAACATAGGCTCCGTGACCTGCGGCGGCGACCGCAACATTCCGGACGGCGAAGTCTTTTCCTGCCCGGTCAAAAAGAGCGTGGAAGGCCATGTGACCTTCAACGTGCCGAGCATTTACCAAGGTCACGCGTTCGACAATGTCCGCCTCGAATTCTCCGAAGGCCGAGTGGAAAACGCCACGGCCAACAATACGGCTGCGCTCAACCGCATTCTCGACAGCGATGCCGGCGCGCGCTACATCGGCGAGTTCTCACTGGGATTCAATCCCCACATCCTCCACCCGATGCGGGACATCCTCTTCGACGAGAAAATCGCCGGATCCTTCCACTTCACCCCCGGCCAGGCCTACAAAACCGCAGGCAACGGCAACACCAGCCGCATTCACTGGGACATGGTCTGCATCCAACGCCCCGACTACGGCGGTGGCGAAGTCTGGTTCGACGGCAAGCTCATCCGCAAAGACGGCATCTTCACCCTTCCGACCCTCAAAAAACTCAATCCCGACTACCTTCTCGGCAAATCAAAGTAGCCCCTCGGCAGCTCGGGAAGACAGGCGGTCGACGGGATCGAACAATCATGAATGCAAGGCGGGAGGTCGTGTGATTGCGGAGATGCTGGAGTGGGGCCTCACCCCCTCTTCGCTCCTTGCGCGCACCAGCGGCCTGCTCGCGGCACAGATCGCCATCCGGCATCGCCATGCCCGCTGTCGCCTGGCCTGGCAACCCCACCTCGACAACTGCAGGGATTTCCTCGCCCGCCAAATCACCAGCGACCTCACACACAACACCGCCCCAAGAGGACACATCGTCCTCCTCGGGAGCGGACACCTCAATGATTTCAACCTCGATTTCCTGCAAAGGGAATTCGCGCGCATCACACTCGTTGACATCGTCCACCCGATTGAGATTCAAATTCGGGCGCATCTTTCCAAGAAGCGTATCCAGTGCGTCACAGCCGACATCAGCGGCCTACACGGCTCGCAATCCGCGGCTACCCGCGCCAAAGCTCTTGAAAAATTGCGGCACCTCCTGCGTGGGGTGGATTGGGCCGTGTCCAGCTGCCTCCTCTCGCAGCTTCCGCTCCAGACATCCGCCTACCGCCAAGCGCAGGACGAGGAAGCGGACACCTCACAAATCACGCATCCCCTGTTTGCCGCCCACTTGCGCCTGCTCCACGAAGCCCCACACGCGCTCCTGATCACCGATACCGCACAACGCACAGTGACAGACGGTGACTGGGATTCCCTCCTCGACGACTTTCCCCTCCCCCGCCCTCTTGCCGTATGGATCTGGCAAATCGCCCCGCCGGGCGAACACAGCGACTTCCCCCAACGCAATGAAGAACGCCTCGTGGAGGCCTTTGTTTTCAAGCAATCCGAGGCCTGACGCCTCCGCCAGCCCGACCCGCCGAAAGTCGGGCAGGCAATTTCAGTTGCCCGGCACCCGCCTGCTCCGCTAGGTTTCGGGCTTCCATATGGAACAATCCCTCGCCCTGCGCGAACTTCAAATCGAGCGCAAACACTTCATCATCGACCTTCGCCAAAACGAGCGTGGCCGCTTCCTCAAAATCACCGAGGAAGCCCACGGACGCCGCAACTCCGTAATCATTCCCAGCACCGGCCTGGATGAATTCGAGGAACTCCTCGATGAAGTCCTCACCGCCGGTGAGGATGTGGACTGATGCCACTGCCCCTGCGTTGACACAGCCATGAACATCCTTGTGACCGGTGGCAGCGGGTTTATCGGCAGCAATTTCATTCGCCAGCGCCTCACGGAATCCGGCTCTGCCCTGCAAAAACTCGTCAACCTCGACCTGCTCACCTACGCAGGCAATCCGTCCAACCTCGCGGATATCGCATCCGATCCACGCTATGTTTTTCAACACGGCGACATCGGTTCCGAAGACCTGGTGGCCCGCCTCCTGGAGGAGCACCGCATCGACGCCGTCCTGAATTTCGCAGCGGAATCCCACGTGGACCGCTCGATCGATTCGCCCGAGCCCTTCATCCAGACAAACGTCACAGGCACCCTCCGACTCCTCAACGCCACCCGGCGCCACTGGACCAAACTTCCTGCGGAGCGACGGGAAACCTTCCGCTTCCTCCATGTGTCGACCGACGAGGTCTACGGCACCCTCGCCCCCGAGGCTCCCGCATTTTCCGAGACCACCCCGTTTGCGCCCAACAGCCCCTATGCCGCTTCCAAGGCCGCCAGCGACCACCTCGTCCGCGCCTTCCAGCACACCTACGGCCTCCCCACCCTGACCACAAACTGCTCGAACAATTACGGCCCCTACCATTTTCCGGAAAAACTCATCCCTCTCATGATTCTGAACGCTCTGGACGGCAAGCCGCTCCCAGTCTACGGGGACGGCCAGCAGATTCGCGACTGGCTCTATGTGGAAGACCATGCCGCCGCCATCTGGCTTGTCCTTCAACGCGGCCGCATCGGCGAGACTTACAACGTTGGCGGACTCAACGAACGCGCCAACCTTGATGTTGTGCAGACTCTCTGCACCCTCCTCGACGCAAAATCCCCGCGCCCGGACGCCGTCTCCCACACCGCCCAGATCATTTCTGTCGCCGACCGCCCGGGACACGACCGCCGCTACGCCATCGACTGCTCAAAAATCCAATCCGAACTCGGCTGGACTCCGCGCGAATCCTTCGAAACCGGCCTCGCCAAGACGGTTGATTGGTATTTGAAAAACCGCGACTGGGCCAACGACATCACTGCGCACCGCTACAGCCGCGAACGCCTCGGCAGCGCCTAGCAATACCAACCGGTTCATACCGCCCGAGCCCCGGCCCCTCCAGCCTCCACCGACCATGCAACACGACTCGACCCGCAAGGGGATCATCCTCGCCGGAGGCTCCGGCACCCGCCTCTACCCGCTCACCATAGCCCTCAGCAAGCAGCTCATGCCTGTGTATGACAAGCCGATGGTTTACTACCCCCTGTCCGTCCTCATGCTCGCAGGCATCCGCCGCATTCTGCTCATCTCCACTCCCGAAGACCTCCCGCTTTTCGAACGCCTTCTGGGCGACGGCAGCCAGTTCGGCATCTCACTCACCTACGCCGCCCAACCCCGTCCCGAGGGCCTCGCCCAAGCTTACCATATCGGAGCCGACTTCATCGGCCAGTCCCCCTCCGCGCTCGTTCTCGGCGACAATATTTTTTACGGCCAGTATTTCTCCGAGGCCGTGGAAAACGCCGACGCCCGACGCGAAGGAGCCACCATCTTCGGCTACCATGTCGCCGAGCCAAGCGCTTACGGCGTCGTCGAGTTCGGCCCCGACGGCCGCGTCCTCTCCCTCGAGGAGAAACCCGCAAAACCCAAATCCCAATTCGCCATCCCAGGCCTGTATTTCTACGACAACCGGGCCGTCGCCCTCGCTCTCGACCTCAAACCCTCCGCTCGCGGCGAACTCGAGATCACCGACCTCAACCGCCGCTACTTGGAGGATGGGAAACTCCACGTCGAACAACTCGGCCGCGGCACCGCCTGGCTCGACACAGGCACCCACGAGTCCCTCATGGAAGCCGCCGAATTTGTCAGCGTCATCGAACGCCGCCAAGGCCTCAAGATCGCCTGCCTGGAGGAAATCGCCCTGCGCAACAAATGGATTTCCCCAGCCGGGCTGGAATCGCAAATCGCACGCCTCGGAAAATCCAGCTACGGCGCCTACCTCCGCGGCCTGCTGAAGTAGATCACGGGCCTTCCCGCGAGCACGATCACCCCGGCAACCTGCCCGGTTCTGGAAAAAACCACCCACTGAAGCTACATTGTCCCTATGCATCTCAACGAAGCCGTTCGATACCTCGATGATCTCTTGCGAACACGAGAGGTCGGTGATTATCCCCAAGCCCTCAACGGCCTGCAGGTCGAGAACTCAGGCGGCATGTCTCGCATCGGCGCCGCAGTGGACGCCACCGAGGCGGTTATCCGTGAAGCCGCCGAGGCCGGCGTGGACTTTCTCATCGTCCATCACGGCCTCTTCTGGAACGGCGCGCAGCCCATCACCTCCGCGACCTACCGGAAAATCAGGATTTTGATGGAGGCCGACATGGCTGTTTACAGCTCGCACCTGCCCCTCGACATCCATCCGCAGATCGGCAACAACGCCCTCCTGGCCGCCGCAGTGGGCTTCGAAAACGGTGAACCGTTTTTTGAAACCGCAGGCCAACCGATCGGCCTGCGCTTCACCGCCGAAGTAAGCCGCGAGGTGCTCCGCGACCACTTGGAGCGCGCCGTCGGAGGTTCGGTTCATCTGGCACCAGGAGGCCCGGTGCTCGCACGCCAAATCGGCATCGTAACAGGCGGCGCCGGCGGTGAGATCGCCAAGGCGGCCGCTTCGGGCATCGACACATTCATCACCGGCGAAGGCCCGCACTGGTCCTACACCGCCGCAGAGGAACTCGGAGTCAACCTCTTCTACGCCGGCCACTACAACACAGAGACCTTCGGTGTCAAAGCCCTCGCCGAACTCCTCGCCCGCAAATTCGCGCTCCCATGGAAATTCCTAGACCACCCGACAGGCTTGTGATCCTCCCTCAGTCCCCCGCTTCTTCCGCCGACAGCAGCTTGAAGGCCTTCTTCACGTCGCTCACACGCAGGATGAGCAACCCCTTGCGCGCCGTTGGCATCGAAGCCAAATAAGCATACTCGATGTTGATTTTGGCCTTCGAGAGCAGCCGGGCAATGCGCGACAGGCTTCCCGGCCGGTTGTCATTCTCAATCATCAGCACCTCGCTCTCCAACACCAACGTGCCGTGCGATTCCAATAAAGCGATGGCCCGCCGGGTATCACTCACCACCATGCGCACCGCCGCGTGATCCACCGTGTCGGATACCGTGAGCCCGTAAATGTTGATATCCTCCTCCGCCAGCGCATCGCACACATCGGCCAGCGTTCCGGGCCGGTTGGCAATGAAGATGGCAAGCTGCTCGGCGAGACGCACGGTTTTCATGGATTCGAATCCTGAGACCGCCCCGCCGGGGAGTCGAACTCAAAAAGGCGAAGCTTGCCACACACCGTCCGCGCAGCGATGCATGAGGCATGAGAAACCGCAATGCGAAGGCCGACGAAACGCCGCAAAAAGCCAATTCGCGCAATCAAAAAGCCCGCCCCCACGGAGAGCGCCGCGCTCCCGCAGCCCAAGCCCGCCCTAAAAAACAATCTCCCGCAGCCCCCCCCGCCGATAGTTCGCAGAAGCTCCGCGCTGGCATCCTCCGCCTCATCGGCCAGCGCCCACTCGACGCCGCCGCCCTCGCATCCGCATTGGATCTCCCGCCCGCCTGGCGCGCCAAACTCCCCCAACTCCTCAAGGAAATGGAGACCGCAGGCGACATCGCCCGCATACGCAAGGACCGCTACATCATCCCCCGCGAGGCCGATCTTTTTACCGGCATCATCCAGTTTCACGCCAACGGCGGGGCGCATGTCCTCAACGAAAAGGCCGGCGAGCCCGACCTCTACATCCGCTCCGAAAATTCCTTCACCGCCATGCACGGAGACCGTGTCGTGGCACGCATAGTGACCCAACCCGACGAGCCCGCGCTTTTTTCGCGGGGAGAAAAACGCCGCGAAGGCCGCGTCATCCGCATTCTCACCCGTGCCAACGAAACCCTCGTCGGCACGCTCCAACGCTCGAAAAACTTTTTCTACGTCGTGGCGGACGACCCCCGCTTCACCCACAACCTCTACATCCAGCCACCCGCGCCGCCGCTTCTGGCCAAGGTCGGTGACAAGGTGGTCGCCAAACTCGACGCATGGCCCTCGCGCCATGTGAACCCCGAGGGCCACATCATCGAGATTCTCGGCCACACCGGTCAGCCAGGCGTGGACATGCTTTCCATCATTCGAAAACACAGGCTCCCCGTCGAATTTCCGCAGGAGATTCTCCACGAGGCCAAGAATGTCTCTCCCGATGTCGATCCAAGGGATGCCGCTGGACGCGAGGATCTCCGCGACCGGTTCATCTTCACGATCGATCCCGACGATGCCAAAGACTTCGACGATGCCATCAACGTCGAACGCATTCCGGGCGGTTGGCGCGTCGGCATCCACATCGCCGATGTGTCGCATTACGTGAAGCCGAAGTCCGCCCTCGACCGCGAGGCCCACATGCGCGGCAATAGCGTCTATCTTGCAGACCGCGTCATCCCCATGCTCCCCGAGGCCCTCAGCAACGGCATCTGCAGCCTCAAACCGAAAGTCGACCGCCTCGCCTTCTCGGTCTTCGCCGAAATCCTCCAGAGCGGAAAAATCGCTTCCGTCCGATTCGCAAAAACCGTGATCCGCAGCGCGGAGCGCCTCACCTACAAACAGGCGTTCGCTATTTTGCAAAAACCACCGAAGAAGGGCGACCTCCTCTCCGAACGCGTCCACACCGCGTGGGAACTCTCCTCCCTCCTCCGAAAAAAACGCTTTGCCACAGGCTCGCTCGACCTCGACTTCCCGGAGATCAAGGTCTGGCTCGACGACAAAGGGCGACCCGTGCGGCTCGAGCGCGTGGAGAACGATATCTCCCACCAACTCATCGAGGAACTCATGCTCCTCGCCAACGAACTCGTCGCCCGGGAACTCAAGCTCCGCAAACAGCCCACCGTTTACCGCGTCCATGAAAAACCGGACCCCGAAAAACTCCTCGAGTTCCGTGAATTCGCCGCCTCCATGGGCATTCGGGCCGGCGACCTCACGCAACGTCCGGAGTTGCAAAAACTCCTCGCGTCCCTGCATGGCAAACCCTTTGCCTCAGCCGTGAAAATTGCCCTCCTCAAAAGCCTCAAGCGCGCCCGCTATTTTCCAGAACCCCTCGGCCACTACGGTCTCTCGAAGCCGGACTACACACACTTCACCAGCCCGATCCGGCGCTACAGCGATCTCATCGTCCACCGGGCGCTCGAGCGCCATCTCGGCCTCACCAAGGCCGGTCCCGACTCCAGCACCCTTGGAGCCATGGCCGAACACATCTCGACCACAGAACGCACCGCCGCCGACGCCGAGAAGGAATCCGTCCGCCTCAAAAAACTCGAGTTCTTCCAAATCCAAGCGACCTCGGGAACACGCCAGAAATTCCGCGCCGCAATCATGGACGTGCGCAACTTCGGCTTCTTCGTCGAACTCCCCGAGTTTCTCCTCACCGGACTCGTCCACGTGTCCACCCTCGAAGGCGATTTCTATATCCATGACCCCGCCAAGGGTCGCCTCACCGGACGCAAGACAAAGAAGGTTTTCCAGATCGGAGACATCATCGAAGTCGCCGTCGAGCGCGTGGACATGTTTAAACAACAAGTCGATTTCAAAGTCGCCTGAGCCAATCATCCCAGCAAGGGAGATGGCGGTGAGGGGGGGATTCGAACCCCCGGTAGCCTTTTGGACTACGGCGCTTTAGCAAAGCGCTGCTTTCGACCACTCAGCCACCTCACCGGATCAAGGCGAGCAGTAAACCACCAAACCTTCCAAAGGTCAAATCCCAAGCTGTCGGCGATGCTTCAAAATTAGATTTTTTGCCGGAGCAAAACTAAACAGATTTCAACGCGGGAACAGGGTCAGGGGTCAGGAATTAATTATTGACATTTTTTTAGGCTCGAAGCCAATCAGTGGCAAAGGGGTCAAAGAAAAAACGAATAGGTTAGCAATTAATTATTAACTATCAGCAAGCAGCGCGTCCTCCCTATTGGCATCTATTTTTCCTCTGCGCAGTTGCCGAACAGCGTCTGTCGTCGCGGTCCCACATATTGATATTTTTTCGCCACACAATTGCTGGCGAGTAACTTGCAGGGATGCGGCGAAAGCAAAAGCCTCCAGCCGCTGTGCTCGCTGTGTCGCTGTGAGAAAAATCAGAAAGTGGCTCACGGCGGCACAGCGACCACAGCGCGGAATGGAGAGGGGCGCGAGATGGCAAAAGCAAAAGCCTCCAGCCGCTGTGTTCGCTGTGTCGCTGTGAGAAAAATAAGAAAGTGGCTCACGGCGGCACGGCGGCCACAGCGCGGAATCAAACGGCGGCGGGAGTGTGCCGAGATGGCAAAAGCAAAAGCCTCCAGCCGCTGTGTTCGCTGTGTCGCTGTGAGAACTTTTCAGAAAGTGGCTCACGGCGGCACAGCGACCACAGCGCGGAATGGAGAGGGGGCGCGAGATGGCGAAAGCAAAAGCCTCCAGCCGCTGTGTTCGTTGTGTCGCTGTGAGAAAAATCAGAAAGTGGCTCACGGCGGCACGGCGGCCACAGCGCGGAATCAAACGGCGGCGGGAGTGTGCGCGAGATGGCGAAAGCAAAAGCCTCCAGCCGCTGTGTTCGCTGTGTCGCTGTGAGAAAAATCAGAAAGTGGCTCACGGCGGCACGGCGGCCACAGCGCGGAATGGAGAGGGTGCGCGAGATGGCGAAAGCAAAAGTCCCCAGGCGCTGTGTTCGTTGTGTCGCTGTGAGAAGTTTTCAGAAGGTGGCTCACGGCGGCACGGCGACCACAGCGCGGAATGGAGAGGGGGCGCGGGGCGGCGAAAGCAAAAGTCCCCAGCCGCTGTGTTCGCTGTGTCGCTGTGAGAAAAATCAGAAGGTGGCTCACGGCGGCACGGCGGCCACAGCGCGGAATGGAGAGGGGGCGCGGGGCGGCGAAAGCAAAAGTCCCCAGCCGCTGTGTTCGTTGTGTCGCTGTGAGAAAAATCAGAAAGTGGCTCACGGCGGCACGGCGGCCACAGCGCAGAATGGAGAGAGGGCGGACGAGATGGCGAAAGCAAAAGCCTCCAACCGCTGTGTTCGCTGTGTCGCTGTGAGAAAAATCAGAAGGTGGCTCACGGC
>Ga0247844_1003179_pt1 | contig 24735 bp, 19 predicted proteins | sample LaCtaG_FD_192421 | JGI IMG/M metagenome (GOLD analysis project Ga0247844, IMG submission 192421) | Freshwater microbial communities from meromictic Lake La Cruz, Castile-La Mancha, Spain - LaCruzMarch201714.5m_1 | ecosystem: Environmental > Aquatic > Freshwater > Lake | place: Spain: Castile-La... | reverse complement strand
ATGAGAATATTTTAAAATAAAAAAAACGTTTGGGGAAGGCCGAGGATGAAGATAAATTAGACTATTTTTAAAGAAGTTTCCCGACAGTCACTATTTATTTTTCTATCTTTTTTTTGGCGGAGCTAAAACTAGCTTTGCTAGTTCTGAAAAAGGGATTAGTGAAAAAGAAAGAATAATAGCGATCAACCAATCATTTCCATGAAGCTGAGTTACACCAAAAGTTTTGTTAAGAAGTTCAATGTTTATAATAAAGATAAGCAGAACCAACGAGAGAGCAATGCTTACAAGAAAAGAGGGGTTTGAAAAAAAGTTTATTTTAAAGATTGATTGTTCAATTGAGCGACAGGCAAATCCATTCACAATGCGCGCCAGAATAAGCGTTGTAAAAAATAAAGTGCCAGCTTCTATCGGACTTGCTCCAGAGTGGATGCTCCAAACATAGACGGCGCAAGTTATTGCCGCTATCCAAAATCCAAGAATGGAAATTTTAAGAAAGGCCTGAATATTGATGATTCCCTCATTTACGCTTCGTGGTCTTTTTTCCATGATTCCTTTTTCTGGTGCCTCAACACCGAGTGCGATAGCAATGAAACCATCCATAATAAAATTGATGAAAAGAATTTGGACGGCGGTTAAGGGAAGAGGAAGGCCGGCCAACATTGCGGCAATCACTCCGAGCACTGTTCCCATGTTTCCACTGAGAAGATAGACAAGATATTTTCTAATATTTTCAAAAATAGTCCGGCCTTCTTCTACTGCGGACACAATTGATGCAAAATTATCATCAGTTAAAATCATGTCTGAGGCCTCTTTACTAACATCGGTTCCCGTAATTCCCATGGCCACGCCGATGCTTGCTTTTTTTAATGAAGGTGCATCGTTAACGCCGTCTCCTGTCATCGCAACGACATTCCCTTTTGCCATAAGTGTTTCAACTATTTTCATTTTGTGAGCAGGCGAAATTCGTGCAAAGACTTCTGCATTTTCTATGGCATGACTAAATTCATCATCATTCATTTTTTCTATTTCTTCACCCGAAAAAGCAGTGCCAGTATTAAGTATTCCGATTTCACGAGCAATGGCCACTGCGGTAATTTTATGATCCCCCGTAATCATGATCGGTTTTATTCCTGCGGCCTTGCATTCTTGAATTGCTTTTATGGCCTCTTTTCTTGGGGGATCAATCATGGCCGCAAAACCCACGAAAACCATTTCTTCTCCGGATAATTGTTTTTCATCCTGATTAATTTCTTTATAAGCAAGACCAATAACTCGCAGTGATTCTTCTCCGAATTGGGTTATAACCGAACGCAAATTTTCTTGAACAGAAGCTGTCATCTCTTTTGTGCCTTCTGCTGTCAAAATTTTAGAACAGTGTTTTAGTATTATTTCGCCTGCGCCCTTACTAAAGGCGATTAATTTTTCTCCGCTTGGATGAAAAGTTGTCATCCGTTTTTTTTCAGAGTTAAAAGGATATTCATCGACTCGCTGATTTTTTTCTCGAACTTTCTCAATCTCAAGTCCGGCCTTTGCGGCAATGACGGTGAGTGCGCCCTCAGTTGGGTCTCCATGGATACGCCATTTTTCTTCTTTTATTAATTTTGAATCATTACACAAAACCCCAATTTTAAGTAACATTTGAAAAAGATTATTTTGGGTATCGTAAGGCGAGTTTCCTAGGAGAAATGTTCCAACGGGAGAATAGCCATCACCAGTGACAGATATGTTTTTACCATCAATATAAATTTTACGAACAGTCATTTGATCTTCAGTAAGTGTTCCTGTTTTGTCTGAGCAGATAATATTAACTGCCCCCAAAGTTTCAACTGCTGGTAATTTACGGATCAAGGCCCGTCGTTTGACCATTCTTCTTACTCCAAGAGCGAGAGAAATTGTCACGACAGCAGGAAGTGCTTCGGGGATGACGGCAACGGCGAGCGCAACACCCCAAACAAACATTTCATTGACCCCGTATCCAATAAAAATCCCTACCGACGCCATTATGATTGCAATAAGGGCCGCAAAAAGGCCGATCTTTTTTCCGAGAGAATCAAGATTTTGTTGAAGTGGCGTTTTTTTATTGGGATCGTCTTTAAGTATTAAGGCAATTTTTCCTAACTCTGTCTCTTTTCCAGTTGCGATGACAAGGGCTTTTCCTCTTCCATTTGATATTGCTGTTCCAGAGAAAACAATATTTATTCTATCGCCTATCACACACTGCTCTTGCAAAACGCTGTTAGCATTTTTTTCAACGCCTAGTGATTCTCCCGTGAGTGAAGCCTCTTCTGTTTTTAAATTAATTGACTCTAGTAATCGTGCGTCGGCGGGAACTGTGTCTCCTGTCTTTAATAAAATGATATCACCAGGGACGAGGTTTCGTGACTCGATGACAACTTCTTTGTTATTTCGTAAGGCGGTCGCCTGTGGTGCGGCCATTTTTTTTAAAGCTGCGATGGCTTTTCCGGCACGGAACTCTTGAATAAAACCGAGAACTCCTGCAAGGAGGACAATAATTAAGATCGAAATAGCTTCAAGAGCATCTCCCATCATTGCTGAAATACCTGCGGCCATAAGAAGAATAGCGGTTAAAAGATTAGCAAATTGAGCAAAAAACTGTTTGAGTATCGAGTGATTTTCTTCTATCACGATTTCATTCGTTCCATATTGTTTTATTCTTTCGTCAACACTTTCATTTAAAAGGCCCTCAAAGTTACTGGACAATTTTTCAAGTGAATCAGCAATATTTTGAGAATGAAAATTAGTTTTTTTTAATTCAAGCATGTGAGGTCCAATGAAAGGAGTGTTTAAAAGTTATAACTATAGTTGTCTTAATAGCTATCATTTTTATCACGATTTGAAAATCGATTATACTATTGATTTGTATCGTTTAATGCGATACAAGAAATTAAAAGGACTATTTATGAATACATGGATTAACTATCACCATCTTTATTATTTCAAAACAATTGCGGAAGAGGGGACTGTCTCAAAGGCGGCAGAAAAACTTCATCTTGGCCAGCCAACTCTCAGTGCTCAGCTAATACAGTTTGAAGATACAATCGGCATAAAACTCTTTGAACGCCAGCATAAGAAGCTTGTATTAACAGAACAAGGGAAAATTGCTCTTGATTATGCAAAAAATATTTTCGCGATAGGCTCAGAGATGTACGAGGTGCTTCATGATCGGCTTGTTCCAATGAGACCGTCACTTACCATTGGAGCTTTAGACTGCATTCCGAAGCAAATCCTTCTTCATTTAACAAAAAGTGCTTTGCGACTAGCGCCCTGTCAAATTCTCTTAGCAGAAGGAAAGTCAGATGAACTCCTGCGGGAATTATCGGCGCATCGAATGGATTTGGTCATTACAAACTTTTTACCTACGGGAGCCGATGCTAAAAGAATTACTCATAAAGGAATCTCAAGGCAAAATATCGCCTTTTATGGGGCAGCTAAGTTTAAATCTCTTCGAAAGGGTTTTCCCCAATCAATTTCAGGGAAGCCACTTGTACTTCCCACTTACGATAGTAAAATGAGATATGATTTAGATCACTGGGCAAAATTACACAACATAAAACTTAATATTGTAGTTGAAACACAGGACGTAGCTGTTAAAAAATTAATGGCCATCGGAGAGCTTGGAATAATGCCAGCAGCTTCACATTCGGTTACGAGGCATGTTCTTTCAGGTGAACTGGTAGAAATTGGGAAATTACAAGGTGTTCATGAAGAGTTGTATCTTCTTTCTGCAAATAGAAAAGTTCCTAATGCAATAGCCGATAAATTAATGAGGACATTTTTAGTATAGATTAAAGCGATATTCATTATATTCTTTATCTATTTTATAAATTCAAGAAAATCCTTTAAAGTGGTTGTATTAGAACAACACCAACAAGGAGTCGGATATGTTTAGCATCGTATTTAAAAATATTGAAAAATCAGAAATAACAAAAGATCTCGTTCAAGAGCGAATTCTTACAGTAGTAGAGCGTTTTCCTAATCTTCGGCCTGAAAAGATCACAATTACACTTAGTATGGAGAACTCACCGACGCAGGCCGGCCCTGATGTTTTTACGGTGAAATTTCAATCTCGTGAGGGAGTATATAAGGGTGTCATTGTGCAAAAGTCAGCATCCAATCTTTACGTAGCACTTGCAGATCTTGTTGATCACTTACTTGAAAGACTCAATCGTTTTTCAGATAAGGCCAGGGTAAAAAGGATTCATAAAAATAGAGCTATGAAGAAAAAAATTGAAAGCGTTGATGAGATAGCGGCCTAGCGCCGCTTTCTCTTTAGCAAATTAAATGCGAAAGAACCTTTCTCTTCACTTTCCTATTTGATAAGCTTAAGAGATGATTAATGAAGCGTTGCCTTTAGGGCAAGTTCAAAAAATTTACAGCACTGCTCACTGGATTTGTCTTGGCATTTTTGATGGACAAAAACGGCAGTGCCTTTATTTGGGGCGTGGAGCGAGTTATGAAGGCCTGGCGCTAGGGCCCGCTTTTCCCCCTTCGGCCATGAGAATTAAAGATCGTTTTTTAGAATATCTTCGGGCCCATCTCGAGGGAAAACGATGTCTTTCTTGGTATAAAGATGAGCTTGATAGGATTGTTCTTTTGAAATTGGCCAATGAAGCTTGTTTTTGCTTTTTTTGGCGGGGACCTCTTCTTTATTTTTTGCATTATTACGCGCATGAGGGAAATAAAAAATTATTTCGCTCGTGGCGAAGTTCAGAAAAATCTGATCTTGAAACATGGGAAGAAATAAAAGACGACAACGCTTTTTTTTGTTTGTTTGATGAAGTTGGGCGCTCTGCCCATGGCGGGAGTATTCACGCAAAGAAAAAAATTGAAACTTATTTTGACGAACAAAAAAACAAAAGCGGAGAAGTTGGATTAAGTTCTTCACGGAAAAAATTTTTTCAAAGAAAGATTGAAAAGATTGAAAAGGATCTAATAAAAGTAAAGAAATGGGAAGAGTATAAAGATTTAGCGGAAGCAGCACTTACCTATGATGAGCGCAATTTACTCTATGAAAAAAGCAAAAGATTGCGTCAGGCGCAGATTCTTTTGCAAGGCCGTCTAACAGAAACTTTAAAAGAGAAAACGGCTGAGGAATTGCGCCCAAAGCGTGCGGCCTATGATGATAAAATTGTAAAACCTATTTTTGATAAGCAAGAAAAAAAAGCTGGGCCGGAATTAAGTGTGCAAAAAACCTCACATGAAATAGAAATACTTCATTTTGCAGCACTAAAGTTGGCCGTAGGGAAAACGGCTTCTGCAAATGATTATTTAAGGCGCGAGTGGGCCCATAAAGATGATTGGTGGTTTCATATTGAAAGTGAGCGTTCGGCCCACCTCGTAATTAAGATTAAAAACATTTCAGAAATCACAGATGAGCTTTATGTTTTAATTGGTTCGATCATTCGAGATTATTCACAATGTACATTTGAAGAAATACCTTTGGTTTTTGCTCAAGTAAAAAACCTCAAAGGAATAAAGGGAAGCAAGGGATCTGTGACAATTTCCAAGCCGCGTTATCGGCGTGTTGCCTACAGAAAAGATTGGAAAGCTAAATTTTTTTCCCCTCCTTAAAAAATAGTTGTAGAATAATCATAAATACGCTTGAGCTAATGACTAGGGGTAAGAATGAAATTTAAAATGAAAGGATTATTTTCTTTGGCCTTGTGTTGCGTCTTTTGCGCGTCCTTGTGGGCCGAGACAGCTGAAAACTTAATTGAAAATTATGATTTGCGTACTTATTCCCCTCAAGCGATTGGGGCCAAAGATTTGGTTTTTCGAATTAACGTTCTTGGATTAACGGAATCACTTAATCAAGAATTAAGTTACGGAAAATTAGAAAACGTTTATTTTGAAGTTTATTGGCAAGCGCCGAATGATTGGCGCATTGAGGTCGAAGGAATGCCTGCAGGATTTATAGAAAAAAAGACGGTCCTTGCCTCTCTTGTTGTTGGATATTTGGGCTATGTGATTCCACAAAAATTAGCACCAAAGGTAAGTGGTTATGCACTTGTTGTAGGCCCACAGGGGGCAGGCTATGTGATTAAGGGAGAAGATAAAAGTAACGTAAGAGGGATTAATAAAATTGAAATTGTTTTTGATCAAGAAGGAAAAACGACATCATTTAAAACATTTGCTCCTAACGGCGTTCAAGGAAATATTTTTTCCTATAAAAATCGTACGTGGGCCAATAATAAGTGGGCCTTTGATCGTGTTGTGATTGAAACGATACAGGGTTTTAGAAAAACCGTTTCGGAAACTGATATTAAATTTTTAACAGTTGCTGGTTTTGCGTTTCCTGAGACAATTAAAGTTTCGACAAAAGTGGGTTTTAACAATGGAAAAGAATTAGATCCCAAAACGGAATCAAAATTAGAACTTCAATTTAGTAAATATGAAGTTAATACTGGTAAGGCCGCGAAATATTTTCTTAAATTGGCACCTAAGAAAAAACCATGAGAACGCTGACATTATCGACAGAGATTACTCCAGCACGTCTTTGTCACAATCGCGATTTGTATCCGAAAGAAATCAAGGGGACAATTCCAAGTCTTCTTGCGGGGGAATGGTGTCAGTTCGTTGATGAAACTCGGAAAAAAATCTATCTTGGCTATTATAATGCTCACGTAGAACTAGCACCACCAGGACGTATTGTTTGCGAGATCGAAAAAAATTATCCACCTGATCAGGTTGAACTTGAAGTAGCTCGAATCCATGTTCGTGCGCTTTTAAAAAAAGCATTTGAGCGCAAAAAAATTTTTAAAAATTATAGTGATGGTTTTCGCCTTTCCCATGGGGCCAGTGATCAGCTTCCTGGTTTGGTTATTGATGTTTATCAAGGTGTCGTATTAATTCAAATCAATACGGCGGGAATGGATCGCCTTCGTCATGAAATCAAAAATGAATTAGTTGATTTTTTTCCGCAGCATAAAGTTTTGTTTTTAGATCAAGCTCAATATCGGCAAGCTGAACTTCTTCCTTTTTATGAGGAAGAAAAAATTGAAACGGATCTTATAATTAAAGAAAATGACTTTTCATATTCGATTTCAGCAAAGGCATTACAAAAAGTTGGTTTTTATTATGACCACCGTGAGAATCGAGAAAAACTTGAAAGAAAAATAAAATCAAGTACGCGAATTTTTAAAAAAGGGGCCGATCTTTTTTGCTATGCAGGGGGATGGGGGCTTCATTTGCTTCGTGCTGGTGTTGAAAAAGTGACTTTTGTAGATCAAGGGGATCTTGAAAAAACGATAAAAAATAATATAAATTTAAATGGGTACGAAGGCCGTGGCAAATTTGCACGATCTGATGTGTTTGCGTATTTGGATAAGTGCAAAGAACAAAATCATTTTTTTGATCTTATTGTCAGTGATCCCCCGGCCTTTAAAAAAAATGAAAAAAATAAAAATGCTGCGTTGGCCGGCTATGAAAAATTGCATAGTAAGATTTTTAAAATTCTTGAGAAAGAAGCGTTGCTCGCTATTTGTTCCTGCACACACAATATTTCTCTTGAAGAATTAGATCGCACTGTGAGCATAAGTGCGCTTAAGGAAGGCCGCAAAGTTTATATGTTAGATGTTGGAGTGCAAGGGATGGATCATAGCTTTTCTTCTTTTTCAGATAAAAATTATTATCTTAAATACATACTTTATTGGGTGGAGACTATATGAGTGCAAATGAAGAACTAAAAGTAAAAGCTCAGAAAGCATTAGATATCGCCAAGAGCGTTGTCTTTGGCCAAGAGAAAATGCTTGATGGGATTTTGGCAGGCCTTGTTTGCGAAGGACATCTTTTAATTGAAGGGATGCCCGGCCTTGGAAAAACATTAAGCGTTTCAGTTATGAGTCGTTTGTGTGATCTTGCTTTTAAGCGCATACAATTTACTCCTGACTTACTTCCCTCTGATTTAGTGGGAACGATGATTTATAATCAAGAGAAGGGAGAGTTTACAACAAAGCTTGGCCCTATCTTTACGCAAATTTTACTGGCCGATGAAATCAATCGTTCACCTGCAAAAGTTCAGGCAGCTTTATTGGAGGCCATGGCAGAAAGACAAGTCACTATTGGTGAAAATACGCACAAACTTCAAAGTCCTTTCGTTGTTCTTGCGACTCAAAATCCTATTGATCAAGAGGGAACATATAATCTTCCTGAAGCGCAAATGGATCGTTTTATGATGAAAATAAATGTGAACTATCCTTCGTTTGAGGCGGAAAAAAGTATTTTAGATCTGAAAGATAATGCTCTCGATAAACTTCCACGCGTGCTTAACACTCAGGATCTTCACATGATGAAAGAAGTTGTCGAGTCTATTTATGTGGATGAAAAAATCAAAGATTTAATTATTAAAATTGTTCAAGCAACTCGCCCTAAAGGCCCCGGCTTTCCAAAAATGTTTGAAGGGGCGATTTTAGCAGGGGCCTCTCCTCGTGCTGCGATTTGGCTGCATAAGCTTGGCCGTTTTATGGCCTTTATGGATGGTAAAGATTTTGTTTCTCCTGAACATCTTCTTCGCATTATTCCGAATGTGTTGGGCCACCGAATTATTCTTTCTTATGAGGCGACAGTTGATAACGTCAAAGGAAGAGATGTTGCGATAAAAATTGCACAAAATATGATAGGGGGAAGTTAAGAATGGATTTGACCCTTGTCCGGCGCGCTGTCGCTAGGATGAAAACAGCTCTTTTTAAAAATGCGAACTCCTATTCTGCGGGTATGCTCAAGTCGCATTTTAGAGGGAGTGGTCTACAATTTAAAGAGCATCAAGTTTATAATTATGGTGATGATGTAAGGTTCATTGATTGGAAAATGTATGCAAAAATGAACACGCCTTATATCAAAACATTTGATGAGGAACGCTGTGTGGAAATTGTTGTTCTTATCGATGTTTCACCGACGATGTTTTCTGGCTTTAATAATGTTTCCAAACTTCAAGCTTCAATTGAACTTTGTTGTCTTCTTTATTTGCTCGCAAAAGAAACAGGGGATTTTATTCATGCCCTTATTATTAGCGATGAAGTAACCCATGTACCCAAAAAAAATGGTGAAGAAGGTGTTGCCCATCTTATTGCGGCACTTGAAAGAAAAAATATTTTAAACAATCTTGGGCAAGTGAATTTAAATTATGTTCCAAGACCGAGTCGCAAAGATGAAGAAAAAGTCACTGCTATCATGAAGCATTTAGCAAAAAATCGGGAAATTGTAATCCTCTCCGATTTTAATGAATTTATTGATGTTGAGTTGCTTCGAAAATTACTCTATCGAAGAAATGTTCACTGTTTTCAATTGCAATCTCCTCTCGATGAAGCCTATCGCATTCCCTATGCGCTCTATACAAAAGTAAGTGCCTTTTCAAAATCTGGCAGATTACAAAGGGTGAAATTAGGGGGGAAACAACTATTAAATAATCCTTTTGGAAAAAGATTTAAACGTCTTAAAGTTCACGAGCGGTATTTAGAGGAATTCATCAAGGAAATGCTATGATGAAAGCATTCTTTTCCTTTTTTGTTTTTTTTGCATTTTCCGTTGCCGTTCAAGCAGCGATTCTAACTCCTGCTGATCAAAACAATATTAAGATTGAAGAAGGAAAAATTTTTGAAGGGCTTTTAAAATTAGAGGCCAATGAAAATCTTGATGAGAATGATTGGAATATCCTTAATAATGATGAGTTTAGTGATGTTTTCTTTTTTATAGAGGCCAATCGAATTTCAAAAGATGAATATAAACTGCGCTTACTTTTAAAGAAATTTCATCAGACGGGAGAGATAACAAAAATTAAATTGGGACAAAAAGAAATTAATTTACGAATGATTCAGTTTCAAGTGGCCGCCGCTCAAAATTTACCAAAAGATTTTATTATTCAAGATCAAAAAGAAGGTTTGGCCCGTTTTTTTAATGAGCAGACTTTATATGTTTTTCTCTTCGTTTTGCTTGTTGCTTCATATCCATCCTTTAAATTTGGCCGCCAAATTTATTTAAAAAATAAAATAAAAAAAGAAAGAATTTTACGGAAAGATTTTTGGCGAAGTTATTTTTATTCAGCACAAACGCGGACCGAGTTTGAAGAAATAGGTAGGCGACGCAAAGAATGGTTGGAACTTCTCAAAGAAAAATCGGAAATGATCGGTATCTATTTTGATGTTTTAGAAAAATATCAATATAAAAAAGATTGGGACATGAATGAACTTCAAGAATTAAAACAATCTTTAAATGGAATAAAAGATGTTTTCGACAGGTTTGGAATATAAAACATTAAGTTATGCCCTTATTGGTTTGGCCGGATTACTTATCTGGGCCATTTCCTATTGGCGAATTTTTAAAAAAGCGCAACTTTACATACGGAAAGGAAAAACAAGTTGGTTTATCTCGGTGCTACGTTTTAGTTTGTTTTTTTTAGGAATTGCAGCGTGGCTTTTAATTAGCTATTCCATGACTGGCCCTCGACGAGCTTCGGGGCAAATTAAAAATCAAATTGAAGTAAATGATATTTTTATTGTCCTTGATACCTCACTTTCAATGAGTGCTGTTGATTTAAGGCCGAATCGCCTAGAGGCCGCCAAAGAACGGATTTTACAATTTGTAAAAATGCATGTGAATGATCGCATTGGACTTATTATTTTTTCAGAAAAAGCATTTACTCTTTTGCCACTTACGACCGACATGAAACTTATTGAACAAACTGTTCCTCGTGTGATCATGGGGCCACTGGGGGGCGGGACAAATATAGGCGATGCTCTCGCCTTGGCCGTTGGACGCGAAAGTCAATCGGCCGCAAAAAGTAAGGTCATTATTCTTCTTACTGATGGTGTAAATAACGTGGGAAGCATTCCTCCTCTTCAAGCTGCAGAACAAGCGCGTGATCTAAAAGTCAAAATTTATACAATCGGAATTGGAAGTGATGAAAATGCAGTGATGCCCATGGGAAGAGGGTTTGTTAAAATTCCTGGTGGAAGTGTTGATTTAAAAACGCTTGAACAAATTTCTCAAACGACCGGGGGGAAAAGTTATAAGGCCGATGATAATCAAGGGCTTCAGAAAGTTTTAGAAGACATTAATCGACTTGAAAAAACTAAAGTTGATACAAGTGGACGAGTTGTGTATGAAGAACTTTATTTAAAATATTTATTTTGGGGTGTGATGCTTCTTATGGGTGTTGAACTTACTCGTCGCTTTATTATTAGGGAGGGCCTGTGAGTTTTGTACATGTTGGATATCTCCCATGGCTTATTTTGGCGTTTATCATTTTTGCGATACTCACTCTTTTCTTTGAGAATCGTTATTTTAAATGGGTTAAATTATATTGGTTTTATAAGCGTTCATGGATAAGTCGCGCTGCTACTTTTTTTTATCTCGCGGGAGTATTGTTTCTTCTTTTGGCGCTATTAGATTTAAGAGGGAAAGAGACGCGAATTAGGGCGCAAATTCCAGATCAAAAAACAGTGATCCTGATTGATGCTTCAATGAGTATGAAAGCTGAAGATGTAAGGCCTAGTCGTTTTGGACGCTCACTTTTACTGGCCCGACATTTTGTAAATAAAGCAGTGGGCCACCAAATTTCAATTGTGCTTTTTTCGGAAAGACAAAAACAGATTGTAGCGTTTACAGATGATATTGATTTTTTAGATGCACGCTTGGGAGCGCTTGAAACAGTGAATCTCGACAATGCAGGAACAAATTTAAAACAGGCCGTTTTTGAGTCAGTCCAGTATTTGCGCGAGGAATCCGGTGACGCTGAAAATGTTCTCGGAAATATTGTCATCCTTTCTGACGGCGAAGAAAATGCGGGAAAGTTGGAGATGGAGGTTCCTGCAGGAATTAATGTTGCGTTTGTGGGTGTCGGAACTTTGCAAGGGGCGGGTATTCCTAATCGTTCGGGCTCCGGAAATTATACCTATTTTGATTCTTTTAAAATGAGTAAGGGCGAAAAAGTTATTACAAAATTAGATGAAGATTTTATTCGTCGCTTTGGAAATGGCATTAAAAATTATCGTTATTGGATTGCTAGCTCCTATTCGATGCCGACCGATGAGGTGATTTCTTTTTTGAGAGATATTCATAAAATGAAAACATCGCATGGCGACGTCCGAGTACAACCGGTGATGTATGAATATGTTGTCATCCCTGGTGTAATCCTTTTGAGCATAGGGCTTTTGTTAAGCCTTGGTAGGACGTTTGTTGTTTCGCTTGTTGTAATGTTTGTTTTGAGTTTTTCGTCAGTAAAAATTTTTGCACAAGATCAAGATGATGAAAAAAATAATGAGAAGCCCCTGTCTCCTCAGACGCAAAAGTATTTAGAGCAATTAAAGAGAGGCGAGCTTGATGAACAGTCAAAATTAAAATTAGGAGAACTTCTTTTAAAAGAAGGGAAAAGTGCTGCGGCAGAAGAAATTTATAAAGAAAATAAGGCCGACAAAAGTGAGGATGTTAATGCTCAATTTAATTTTGGCACAACTTATTTAAAAAATGGAAAACTTTCTCAAGGGGTTGAGCTTTTAAGTACACTTAGAAAAAAGCTTGAAAATCAACCATCGCCTAATAATGAACAACTTATAAAAGCGATTGATGATAATCTTGCGTTGGCGTTTAAAGTAGAAAAACAAAAAAATGACAAACAAAATCAACAAGAAAATAAGGATGAAAAGAAAGAAGATAAAAAAGATGATAAAAACGAAGAAAAGAAAGATAAAAATAAAGAAAAAAATAAAGGTAAGGATGATAAGGATCAAAAAAACAAGAAACAAAATAAAAATGATAAAAATGAAGATAAGAAAAACGGCAAAGACAAAAAAGATCAAAAACAAGATCAGTCAGAAGGTCAAAAAAAATCTGAGCAAGAACAAAAAGATTTAGAACAAAAAAAGAAAGAAAAACAAGAAAAAGAAAATAAAGACAAAGAAAATTCGGAGAAAGACAAAGCAGATCAAGAAAAGCAACCTAAAAACTTAGAAGAAAAAGAAGAACAAATAAAGCGTCAAAGGCAGTTACAAAAAATCCCAGCAATGCTTAAACAAATTATGAACGAAGATCGCCAATTGCAGGAGCGATTTTTAGATACACGTACTGATGACAAAAAATCAAACCATGAATTTAAGGATTGGTAGTATGAGATATTTATTTTTGTTTGTTTTTTTATGGTGCCAAATCATTTTTGCTCAAGAGGCCAGTGTTGAATTAAATCCCCCAAAGCCAGTTGTTGGCGAATCATTTTCGCTTAGCTTTCGCATCCAAACAACTGGTAACGAACAACCTAATATTTCATTTACGCCACCATCAAGTGTTGAAGTTCTTGGGAAGTCAAATGAGGGAGTTTCTATTTCAAGTGTGATCGTTGGAGGGCGAGTGACAGTTCAGCGTGAAGTTCTTGTTGTCTATGAGCTTCGAGCTAAAAACGTGATGATGTATAGGATTAAAGACATTAAAGTTGAAATAAATGGAGCAGTTAAAAAGTTGCCTGATTTAACATTCAATGTTTTAAGAGAGAGAGAAAAACCAAGAGAGTTGTTTTATGAAGCAATTCCGTCTAAAACAAAAGTTTACCTTGGTGAAGGATTTGATATTGCTTATTATGCTTTTTCTAAATACGACAGTGTTCAACATGAGGCGACTGATTACCCAAAGCTTCTTCATTTTATAAAACGCTTTCATGATGTTAAAGGACAGCGTGAAATTGTCAATTTAGGAGGGGAAACTTACAGTCGTTTACTTCTTTATCATGCGCGGCTTTATCCACAAAAAATTGGAAAACTTACGATTGATTCTTATCGTGCCGTGGCCCGTTTTCAAACAATGATGGGGTTTGGACAAATTTCAGTACGCGAAAGAAATATGTATAGTCCGCCAGTGCAAATTGAGGTTTTACCTTTGCCGACAGCAAATGTGCCAAAAGATTTTACGGGCCTTGTTGGTGAGCATGATTTTAAGCTAGCAATCAATAAAGAAAAATTTCTTGCAAATGAAGTCATCGAGGCAAAACTTGTTGTACAAGGCCCGGGTGCTTTAGAAAGTTTTGAAGGCCCTAAAATTTTTCAAGATACTAAACTTGAAGATTTTGAAGTAAAAAGTGATTTGCAAGAATTAAATCAAAATACGGCGAAGAAAGTTTTTGATTACACCTATCTCACACGCTCAGGTGGGCAGATACCATCACAAAAATTATCGCTTTCCTACTTCGATCCAATTTCTGCTACATATAAAGCAAAAACGATCAATGTTCCCGCAATTTTAATTTCGGGAGTGGCCACTTCTGCCAATCAAACAGCGTCACCTATAAACCAAGAAAATGCGCCTTTACCCAAGCCTGAATTGTCTCAAGTGAATCCTCAAAAAGTTGGAATTATGGCACCTGTTTTTACAGAAAAAGAAGCTAGTGAAAAATTCTTTTTCAAAAACAACTGGATTAATATATTTAACACTATTCTTGCTTTTGGGTTGATTATTTTTGCGAGTTATCTTTTTATAAGGCGTGATAAGAAAATTGGGCAAAATACGCTTGCGCTTGCAATGAGTTCTGAAATAAAAAATAAAGGCCTTAACTATGTTCGCTTACATCAGTTGGTCAATTTGTTGAGAGGTCATAAAAATGAAGAAGATGATGTTACTTTGAATAAAATTTTAGATGATTCAAGCTTATCTTTGGATGCTAAAAATTATTTCAAAGAGCTTGTTAATATATGTGAGCAAATGGGATACAATGCTGACGGAAAAAAAGCAGAGTATCAGTACGAGAAAAGTTATTTTAAAGAACTTGTAAAGGCCGTCGATAAAAGGAAAATTGTCTGAAAAATATAAAATCATTAAGTGAAATACAACATGATGTGATTTTAACAATTGGTAATTTTGATGGCGTGCATGCAGGACATCGAAATTTTTTAAGTCAAATAAGAGAAATCGCAATTGAGAAAAACTGTTTGGTGGCCGTTTTGACTTTTGTCCCGCATCCGAGGCAAATCCTTTCACCAACAAACGATTATTTAATTAATACCTATGAAGAGAGGCGCTGTCTACTTCAAGAAGTTGGTATAGATTATCTTTACGAAATAAATTTTACGCGAGATTTTAGTACACTTTCACCTCTTGAGTTTTTAACAAAATATATCGGTGATAATAAAAAAATTAAAGATATTTTTATTGGCCATGACTTTGCTTTTGGGGCAAACAAGGCGGGAAATTATCAAGTCTTAAAAGAGTTTTGTAGTGAGCGTTCAATTGGGTTTTTTCTTGGCGATGAATTTCACGTTAATAATAGTAATGTCTCTTCAACAATTATTCGTCAGACACTTAAGATGGGCGATATCCCTCTTGCACACGAATATTTAAAAAGAGATTTTTTTATGAGTGGGCGAATTATTAAAGGATTTGGCCGAGGGAAAAAAATTGGCTTTCCGACTGCCAATATTCAATACTCCGAAGATAGGATTGTTCCTAAGGAAGGCGTTTACGCCACAAAAACTTTTTGTGATGGAAGTTATTATTTATCAGTAACGAATATTGGACGAAATCCGACTTTTGAAGGAAGCGAAAAAATAAGCATCGAAACTCATATTTTAGATTTTAATCGCGATATTTATGGCGAAGAAATTCGGATTCACTTTATTTCCTACTTGCGCGGTGAAGTTCGTTTCTCATCTATCAATGAACTTGTCGAGCAAATAAAAAAAGATGCCCAGTCGTCACGACAAATGGGCATGACATGGTAAAACTGGGGCTTATTGGAAAAAAGTTGGCCCATTCAAAATCAGAACAAGTTTATCGCGAGTTACTTGACCTAGAATTTACTTATGATCTTTTAGAATATTCAAATGAAAATCATATCCCACAAGCTCAGAAACTACTAGCCAATTATGATGGCCTGAGTATCACAAGCCCTTATAAAAAACATTTTCTAGAGCAAGTCATCCTTGATGATAAAATTAAAAGTTTAAAAGCCATTAATTGTCTTTATAAAAAAGATGGAAAAATTTATGGAGCGAATACTGATTATGAGGCCATAAAAATACTCATTGGTAATTACACGTTAAAAAATGTGGCCATTCTTGGCGATGGAGCGATGTCTTTTTTGTGTCAAAAAATTTTAATTGAAAAAGAAATATCGTTTGAAATTTTCTCACGAAAAAGTTTAGGCGATATTTCAAACTTAGATTTGACGAAATATTCTCTCGTTATTAATTGTTGTTCACGTGACTATAGTTTTGCCGGTACCGTTTCAAATGAAACAACATTCTGGGATCTTAATTATAGTATGACACATCAAGCTTCGTTTGCTCTTTACGAAGATGGATTGGAGTTATTGAAGCTTCAAGCGAAGTTGGCCTTAAAGTATTGGGGATTTTAAAGATATTGAAAGATAAATACTCTTTACTAGCTCGATGATTATAAGTATTCTTTATCGGTGCTTATCAGCGCTAGCTCAAAAACATAGCTTTAATTACTGTGATTTCATGTGGTTACATCTTTCTTCCGAGGCGTCTATGGGAAAAACAAAAGAGTACTGGGAGCAAATTATTTGTGCAGCTCTCGAGCAAGAATCTGAGCAAAATGATCTTGATTTTAAGTCAGATGTTTCAAGTGATAAAAAAAGATTGAAGGAGCATATCAATGCATTTGCTCACACTTCGGGTGGTGGCGCATTTGTTTTTGGAATTGATGATAGCGTGAGACCTTATCGTTTTACTGGCGATACTCTTACTTACAGCGAGATTCAACATCAAATTTCAAACTTAGCTCAGACGTCTCAAGTTCCTCCCATTGGTGTTGATAATTATTTAATTAAAATTTCACTTGGCGTTGTTTTATGTATTCATGTTCATGAAGGATTTCGAAAACCTGTTTTTATCAAGGATAGAGCGCCTTTTTCTGGTGAAGCCTGCTTTAAACGTACGGCCGCAAGCACAGTTCCAATGTCAGATGATGAAATTAGGTTTTTGCTTGTGCAATCAACGGGGCATTCTTATGATGAATCTCCGCTTCAAGATGCAGTTCTAAGCGATCTGAACTTTAAAGCGTTGGGGAAAATTTTTAAAAAACTAAAAACGGAGAATCCAGAGGACAGCGCAAATTTAAGAATCCTTCAAGACAATAATATCATATGCAAATCTGGAAGTACTTATCGACCAACAATTGCAGGTTTTTTGGTTTTTGCAAAAGAACTTCAAGGTATTAAAAAATTTACGAATGCCTATATAGAATTTCAACAATTTCGAGATAACACAAGAGCTTCGCCAATTAAGAAAACTGAAATCAGAGGGAGCATTCAGCATCAGCTCGAAAAATCGATTGAACTACTGATGCAACATCTTTGGGTAATGCCTAAAATTGAAAAAGGGGGAAGGCGAATCGAAATTCCGGCCTATGATGAAGCCATTGTGCGAGAAGTTTTGACCAACGCCTTGGTTCACCGCGATTATACAAAAATGTATTGGCCTGTGAAGATAGCACTTTTTAATGACAGAGTTGAAATTGAAAACGCAGGCGGGTTATTGCCTGGGATTACGACTTTAAATTTTATTCATAAACGTGATTGGAGAAATCCTATCCTTGCACAGCTTATTAAAAAAATAGGTTTTGGTGAGATGGATGGTCAGGGCATTGACAGAATTTATGAGTTGTCACGACAAATAAGAGTTCCCGTTCCTGTTTTTCGCGATGAAAGAGATTCGTTTCTTGTAACGTTAATTGGCCCAAAGGATTTTAATGAATTGACACCAGAACAAAAAAGAAATTCTGTCGTTGTTTTATTAATTTTTGAAAAGAGTATTGATAATGAAATGTTAAGAAATACATTTTCAATAAAAGCAGAGCAGGCAACGAATCTTATTAAATCAATGCTCGAAGAAGGTATCATCATCTCGACAAGCAAAAGCAGGAAGTTTGCTAAATATCATTTCACTGAAAAATATAATCAGTTGGTTAATTCTTAGTTTTTATTGAATGCATTTTGTATAAATTAATCTCTTAAAGCTGATCGGCAAACCCTGCATAATATAAAGGCCAAACGTATTTATTTTTATCTCCTGCCCCAACACTCCCTACTAATTTTAAGGCAATCGTTGGATTGTATTTCTCAACATAAACTTTTAAACTTTTTGCTTTTGTTCTTTTCCCACTTTTTACTTCTAGCGGAATAATTTCACCGTTTTTAATTTTTAATAAAAATTCTATTTCGGCATCACCCTCTTGCCAAGAATAAATAGGGTAAATCCCTTTGGCGCGCAATTCGTTTTGCACAAAATTCTCTGCAATAAAACCTTTAAAAGAAAACTCTTGATTTTGAATATCTTGATACGTCAGTCCAAGTGAATGACACATTAAGCCAACATCAAAAAAGAAAAGTTTAAAGATATTTTCTTTTATGTTTGCTCCTAAGGGAATACTAGGAGCGCTTGTTATAATATGATTTTTGGAAATTAGTTTTGATTTTTCCAACCAATCAATGGGCCCACGTAGATCAATATAGCGACTTTTATTCTCAATAATATTTTTAAATTGAAATCGCTTTACTGAATCGTCATGGGTCTCCTGAAGTCTTATTGGGATTTGCTTAAATACGGATTCAATATGAAGAGCATTAATTTTTCCGCCAAATTTTCCAAAATCTCGTGAATACCCAACAAAGAGATCTGCATGAATTTTGCTTACATTTTTTATTTTATCAATAAGATGATCGCCTTGAAACCAAGCACTAACCGCTTCAGGCATTCCTCCTACAAAATAATAATGAAGAAAAAACTCCCAAAGCTTTTCATGTGTTTTTTTTAGTGTGCTTTGTGCCTCATACTCTTCAATGAGAAGCTGGTTTTCGGAGGCCAGTAAAAATTCATAAAACGACATTGGAAATAATTCGAGATTATATGTTTTCCCAACGGGGAAAGAGTTGAGTAAACCAATATTAGAACCAGAAGCACAAATAAAAAAATCAGAACACTTCTCTGCAAAATATTTCAAAGAATCTACGGCCTCTTGGCACTCGCCTATCTCATCAAAAAAAATTAAATCCTGTTGTGGATCAATTTTTTGTCCAATTTCAAGTTCAAGTGAGCGCAAAATTTTTTTTGGCAACAATGATTCTTTAAAAATTTCTTTTAATCGCGGATTTTCTCTAAAATCAAATTTATGTGTCTTGTTAAAAAAAGCTTTACCAAATTCAACCTCGATAAGATGAGATTTTCCCACTTGCCTGGCACCATCAAGAAGAAGGGGTTTTCTTGGTGAGCTTTCTTTCCATAATAACAATTGGGTAACTAAATTTCTCTTCATGCATACCTCGTGCTGAGGAAAATTATAGCACGACTCGCACTTATTCGTCGGTAAAAGTGTGGATATTCAGCATTTTTACCGACGAATAAATGTGAAAACAAATATTTATTATTTACAATCCTCGTTTTTATCAAAAATACTTCTTCCTGATCTTCGCAAAATAATCTTTATACTCACTATAATTTTTTTCAAGAGCATCAATGTTTTTATAAAAAATCTTGGCATCACCTGGATAAAAATAAGCAAGCTGCTCAAGCACAACAAGATATTGATCAAGATCATCACTCATGAGCGGTTTTTTTATAGCGGACCTTTCAAAGTAACTCTTTAGCTCAAGAAGAAGTGTAGTTTGAAATGCCTTGTGCTCATGATACACGTCTGGATAACGGGTAAAATAGAGAATCTGTTTTTGAAGTATCGGTTCTAGCATTTTTAAGTATAAAAATCTTTCTTGTATAAAATCTCCAAGATTTTGATAAAGAAATGTCAGAAAGTGACTTCGGGTATTTTCAAGTAAAATAATTTTGTCTGATCTTAAAATATTGCCAATGGTTTCGAGCGTCTCTTTTTTTTGAGCTTGTGATAATAATTTATAGGAAAAAATATTAACATAGATAGGGTATAGTTGATTTCGTGGATTGGCGGCCGCAAATTGCATTGCGATTGTCTTAGCGACACCTGTGTCTTTGTCTACTTTGAAGTATAGATCAACAACAAGATTATTAAGTAGATTCAGTTTGTTTTTTTCTGAGGGAGTTTTATATTGATAATCATTTATACTCCATTTTTCATATGTATCAACTGATTTTATCCGAGCGTGCGTAGTTAAAGCGAGACCGATAATCGAAATCGAAGCTATGAAATAAAAATATTTTTTTTCAAAAAATTTATAATGATTAAAAACTATTAAAAAAATAAGACAAAGAAAGAGATAGGGCACATAAGTTCGGTGTTCAAAAATAACGTCTTGAATGGGAAAAAAACTTGATTCAGGAATTAGGGCCAAGTAGAAAAGGGCCACTACAGGCCAAAGATATTTGAGAGACTTTGAGAGGTAAAACGTTAGTCCCCCGATAGCGATATGGCCAAACAGGGCCAACCACATCTTGTAAGAGTAAAATGCATAGTTTGTTTCTAATTCATAAGAGAAATGCAAATTGGCAGGGATGATAAAGAGTTTTAAGTAGTAAAAAATGACTCGAAATTGGACGAGTAGATAGTGATACCAGTCGAGAGTGTTCACTTGTGTATTGATTTTTGCAAAAAAATAAAACGCGAATGGGACAAAGCATAGCAACACATAGGGTATTATTGTAAGGAAGCGTTTTGGCGTTAGCTGACGGTTACATAATAAAAACAACATTAGCATCAGCGGCAATGTGACAATGTTGGGTTTTGCAAGTATTCCAAACGTAAAAAACAAAATTGAAATGTAATAAAAAATTCTTTTCTTATCTAAAAGATACTTTGAATAATAGAGGAGTGCCCCGATGATGCCGATGGCCGAGATGATAATCCCAACTTGAATTGAAGACATAATGGCCTGCGCGTTTGTGGGGTGAACGCAGAAAATGAGTGTGCAAAAAAGGGGAAAGGTTATGTTCGATTTGTTTAAATAATGTTTTTGAAAATGACTAAAAAAAGAAAATAAAAGCAGGCATAATAGTAAGTGTAAAATCACTGAGCTTAGTTTGTAAAAAAATGGATTTAGTCCGTCGAGAGTGTAATTTAGAAACATTATTGCCATGAGGACTGGGCGGTCTTGCATGCCCTCAGTCATAGCCGTTGAAAGTCCGGTATCAAAATAGGAGCGTGAATAAATAATTCGTCCTATATCGTCACCGATAAATTCACTTTTTAAAATGCCGTAATGGCAGACGAAGGTTGCAAAGAGTATAATAAAATAGGGAAGCAGTTTTTTTGAATGAATTTTAGAAAATGAATTAAGTGGTATGATATTCATAATAAAACTTTTTATGATAACAATCATGATTTATTGAGACAAGTTTTATTAGCAAAATCAAATATCGTTTTAATCTAATTCATGCGAGGGTCAAGTAAAGCATGGCCCACACTTGTTCTTCGTAAAACCGTCAAACAGTCATATCTTTTCAGTCTAATAAGTGCAAAAATAAAGACTATTTGCTACCATTTTTATATCTGCTTTCAATTGAGGGTTTTGTGTTAAAAAATATCGGGTCGTTTTACCGAACCATAAAAATTGCGAATGAACTTTCACGCCTGACAAAATACTATGATCGCCTTTTTCAAGTGGCCCCCTTGGAGCATGATGACCAAAAAATGCTAGAGGCCACTGAAGCTCCTCAAAAATCTATTCTCCTTAGCATTGAAAGCCTTCCCTTTCTTTTAAATGAGAATGAAAGAGTTGCCCTACTATTTAATGGAAATTTCAATCACGGTATTGATATACAAAATGTTTTTAAGGAGATAATGCCAAAAATATCAGCAGAAACAAAAATACTTGCATTGCTCTACAATCCGTATCTTAAATTTCTCTATCAGTTTCTCAAATGGTGCCGCTTGAGAAAAGGGAAAATACCAAATACTTTTCTCACAGAAGCCGAACTTAAAAATATTTGTACTCTTTCAAACTTTGAGCTTGTTAAACTTAGGCCATGTCTTTATTTTCCTTTTTACATTCCCTTTTTTTCTAATTTTATAAACAGCGTTTTTCCACTTCTTCCTTTTTTTAATCGCTTTTCCCTTGTGTCTCTTGCGATTATTCGTCCTCTTATGAAAAGAAAAAATTTGCCATCTCTTTCAATTGTCATTCCAGCACGCAATGAGGAAGGAAACATTGAGGCGGCCATAGAGCGTCTTCCTTCTTTTAAAGGAGCGGCAAGGGAAATTATTTTTGTCGAAGGTCACTCAACGGATAATACTTGGAGCGAAGTTTTACGTGTTCAAAAAAAGTATTTGAACATGATTCCGATTCAGGCTTACCAACAAAAAGGAAAAGGAAAAAGCGACGCTGTTAGACTTGGTTTTTCTCATGCTAGGCATGATCTTTTGTTTATATTAGATGCAGATCTCACTGTTGCTCCCGAAAACTTAGAACTCTTTTATGATGCTTATCTTGATGGCCATGGGGAATTTATTAATGGCACTCGCCTGATTTATCCAATGGAGTCAAAGGCCATGCGGCCTCTTAATCTTCTTGGTAATAAATTTTTTGCGAAGATATTAAGTTATATTCTCGACGATTATATAAGCGACTCTCTCTGTGGAACCAAGGTAGTTTCAAAACGTGATTATGAGCGAATGATTAACTGGCGAACAGATTTTGGTGACTTTGATCCCTTTGGTGACTTCGAACTTCTTTTTCCTGCAGCACAAATGGGAATTAAAATTATGAACGTCCCTATTCATTATAAAGATCGCACCTATGGTTCAACGCAAATTCATCGAATACGTCACGGCCTGATGCTTTTTAAAATGACTATTGTTGGCTTATTTAAAATTAAGGCAGGGAAGTTTGTTTAAAGAAAATTTTCATATAGTTCAAAAAAGGATTTTGGAAAAGAAATCACTTAAACAAATTTATTGCGAAAATTATAATCGATATCAAGAATGCCTTTCACGTTGTCCGTCAGTTGGAAAAGTTGTGGAACTTGGTTCTGGTGCAGGGTTTATCAAAACAATTCTTCCTGATGTAATGACCAGTGACTTTATAACTTATCCTGAACTTGATGCTGTTGTGAACGCAGAGGATATGCCCTTTGAAGATAGCTCCATTCGTTGTTTTCTCATGACAAATGTTTTTCATCATCTAAATGATAGCGGTAGATTTTTAAAAGAAGCTTACCGTTGTCTTGTTCCTGGGGGAAGAATTTATATTATTGATCAGCACGTAGGTTTTTTTAGCTATTTTATTTTAAAATATTTTCACGCCGAACCTTTTGACCACCAAGCACCAGTCGAAAGCAAGGGGGAAAACGGGGCCCGTTCTTGGATTTTTTTTAAAAGAGATTTGAAGTTTTTTAAAAAAGATTATGGGGAGCTTTTTGAGCTTGTTAAATATAATCCCCATTCTCCCCTAAGGTATTGGCTTTCTGGGGGGCTAAAAAAATGGAATCTTCTCCCCCTTTTTCTTTATTCGCCCCTTCTATTACTTGAAAGATTCCTTCTTAGGCTTTCGCTGAATTTTGCAAGTTTTGTTGATATTGAGTTGAGGAAAAAATAATTCTATGATTGAAAAATATTTTAATTACTTTGTATTTTTTTTCTTTGTGGCTTTGTTTGCTCTTTTATCTTTGCTTAATTATCAAGTTCCTTTCGTTTATGACGATGTACCCCAGGTTTTGGGAAATGCGAAACTTTATAATCTTTTTGATTTTTTGGCCATCATGAATGATCCCTATCGGCCAAGTCGTCTTATTCAAAATATTACTTTTGCATTCAATGCGATGATTTCTTTAAATCGTCCTTGGAGTTATCATCTTTTTAATAATCTTTTTCATCTTTTGAATACCGTTCTTGTTTTTAAACTTCTAGGTTCATTTGGAGTGAAGCAGAGGTTTATTTTGTTTTTTACCTGTCTTATCTTTTTTGTCCACCCACTACAAATCGAGCCTGTCACCTATATTATGGGAAGAGTTGAACTGCTTAAAACCTTTACGACGCTTGTTCTTATATACCTCTATCTTCATCACACAAAGAGGCGTTTTCTTATTTATTTTATTCTTATTCTTTCACTTCTTGTAAAGGAAACATGTGCTTTGGTTCCATTGCTCTTTTTAGCCATAGATGTTATCATTTATCAAAAACCACTGCGCACACTTGATTGGAAAAATCATCTGCTATACCTCTCGCATCCTTTGTGGTTTTATGTGTTTGCTTTTTTTATTCGTTTCGATATTCATTCGGGAGTAACTGGGTTCTCACTTTTTCCTGTGCTACAGTATTGTCTGTCAAATCTTTATTATCTTCTTTTTTATTTTTATCTTTTTTTGAATCCAAGTGAGCAAGCTATTTATCATGAGTGGAATAGTAATCCTTCTTATTGGACAATTGCTTTTGGGGGAATAGTATATTTGGGTTGTCTTTATTTTCTTTTAAAGAAATATCGACAATATCCACGCTTGGCATTTGCAATGGTCTTTTTTCTCCTCTCCTTTCTTCCGAATAATTCCATCCTTCAATACGTTAACCCGTTTGCAGAATATCGTCTTTATCAAAGCAATATTGTTTTAGGGCTTTTTATTGTTATATTGGTGCACTTTCTTTTTTCTTCTGCACGTTTAAAAATTATCATCATATCGCTTATGGCTTCTTATTTTTTAGTCTTTCATTTTTTCCATCTTAGAACGTGGAAACATACTTTTTTTATTTGGAGTTATGCTCTTGAAAAGTATCCAAACTCAATTACAATCAATACGAATATCGGTGTGTATTATCTTAAAAAAAATTTCTGCAAAACTGCTGAAAAATATTTCCTTCATGTAT
>Ga0247844_1003176_pt1 | contig 24766 bp, 31 predicted proteins | sample LaCtaG_FD_192421 | JGI IMG/M metagenome (GOLD analysis project Ga0247844, IMG submission 192421) | Freshwater microbial communities from meromictic Lake La Cruz, Castile-La Mancha, Spain - LaCruzMarch201714.5m_1 | ecosystem: Environmental > Aquatic > Freshwater > Lake | place: Spain: Castile-La... | reverse complement strand
ACCATTTAATTTTATGAGGATTTTCTCGCAACAAAGCCAAAGCACCATCATGTGTATTTTGAGACAAACCATTATACTCTAATTTCGTTTCATCAATCCAATCCAACAACATTATAGTGAAATAAAAAAGCACCCAATAAACAAAATCAATTTTTTTGTTATTTTTATTTCAAGACATAAGAGTTGTCTTGAAAAATAGATGGGTTTTGAGAGAAATAATACCAAACAATTTGTTCAAAATTTTCTCGCAACAATTGAATCGCACTATCATTCGTATTGAAAGACAAATAATACCATTTAATTTTATGAGGATTTTCTCGCAACAATTGAATCGCACTATCATTCGTATTAAAAGACAAATTGCCCCAATCAATTTGTTCAGGATTTTCTCGCAACAAATCCAAAGCAGCGTCATTGGTATTTTGAGACAAATAATACCATTTAATTTTATGAGGATTTTCTTGCAACAATTGAATCGCACTATCATTCGAATTAAAAGACAAATTGCCCCAATTAATTTGTTCAAAATTTTCTCGCAACAATTGAATCGCACTATCATTCGTATTGAGAGACAAATAATACCATTTAATTTTATGAGGATTTTCTCGCAACAATTGAATCGCACCATCATTCGTATTAAAAGACAAATTGTCCCAATCAATTTGTTCAGGATTTTCTCGCAACAAATCCAAAGCAGCGTCATTGGTATTTTGAGACAAATAACGCCAAACAATTTTATGAGGATTTTCTCGCAACAAAGCCAAAGCACCATCATGTGTATTTTGAGACAAACCATTATACTCTAATTTCGTTTCATCAATCCAATCCAACAACATTATAGTGAAATAAAAAAGCACCCAATAAACAAAATCAATTTTTTTTGTTATTTTTATTTCAAGACATAAGAGTTGTCTTGAAAAATGGATGGGTTTTGAGACAAAGCATACCAATTGATATTATCTTGGTTTTCTTTTAACAATTCAATCGCAGCGTCATTGGTATTACAAGACAACCAAGCCCAATGAATTTTCTCTGGATTTTCTCTCAACATTTGAAACGCACCCTCGTTTGAATTGCAAGACAAATAAGACCAAACAATTTTTTCAGGGTTTTCTTTCAGCAAAGCCAAAGCACCATCATTTTTATTGAGAGACAAATAAGACCAATCAATTTTTTCAGGGTTTTCTTTCAGCAAAGCCAAAGCACCATCATTTTTATTGAGAGACAAACAAGGCCAAAAAATTTTATCTGGATTCTCTTGTAGCAAAGCAATGGCGCCATCGTTTGTATTCAAACACAAATAAGACCAATCAATTTTATTTGGATTCTCTTGAAGCAAAGCAATGGCGCCATCGTTTGTATTCAAACACAAATATTTCCAATCAATTTTATCTGAATTCTCTTGTAGCAAAGCGATTACATTCTCATTTGTATTTTGACAAAGATTCTCCCAACTAATTTTATCTGGGTTTTTTTGTAGAAAATCCTGAATCAAAGTAAAAGCACAGTCATTCGGATTGCTGGACAACCACTTCCAATTAACCTTATCAAGGTTTTCTTTTAGAATAGCAATAGCACCATCATGTGGATTTTTACACAAATCCCAATATATTAACTTCGTTTCATCAATCCAATCCAACAACATTATAGTAAAATAAAAAAGCACCCAATAAACAAAATCAATTTTTTCACAACAGGTGTGCTTCCCAAAAATAGCGTTTGAATGCCCATGTGAAACGCATTTGCGCGTTTTGTTCCAAGGGGGTTATCAACTCCGTTAAACCCGCATCCGCCCAATAAACAGGCGGCAAAATATACCGCAATTGTTCCTCTTGTGTAATCGCAGTGTCGCACCGTTCCAAATAGGTATGGTGCTCTTTATTGACAATGTATTGCAACAAATCGACCAACAGGGGGGGATAATGATATTTGTATTTCCATTGGGTATTCACACACCCTTTCGTATAATAACTATAGACCCATTCCAAACCCTTTAAATAATCTTGACAAATGCACTCGACCATGGGGTCGTTGTGGAACAGGGACTGATAATATCTTTTCTCCCAAAAACTGTCAAAGGGTGAAATGAAACGTTCCACTTCACGAAACAAAATCGGTGCGTTTTCTGTCCATTCATCGGTCGTCGCTTTTTGCATTATCAACCGTTTCATTGTTTGCTGTTCGCATTTCTCTCGAAAGTCATATTCTTGCAACAAGAATTCTCTTTCATACCGTGCCAACTCCTTGACGAACAACCGAACCCACTTCCAAATAATTTTGCCATCGTTCGAGAGAAAACTCCTATCGTGAAAAGCCCCAATGTATTTTCGGTAAGTATCCATAAGCCGAGTGATTCCCGAGGTTCGTATGTTGAGAGAAGGAAACGAAGGGAGAAAATCATTTCCCAAAAAGAAACACATGAAAACATAATCATGGACACGGACACCAGAGTTGTCCTTGCAATTCATTTCGACCCATATTCGCTGAATGAGTTTTTGAATGTCCAAATACAACAGTTCATTGTCCGCAGGAGATGATGGCTCTTGTGTCAAACTGAAAGAGGGTTTCTCTCGACACACATAAATATTGCCTGTGTAACCAAGATGAAAAATGGCCAACATTATTAAATCCGCATCCAATCCATAAAACACCACGTTTTCGTTAAGCAGGGGGTTTTCTCTCAAATACAAACACATCTTGTGTTCTCCTTCGCCACTTTCGGTCGATGTGGAAACAACAATGTTGGGTTGGGAAGAAAACTCTAAATGAATGCGGTCAGAGAGCATTTTCATAAAGGGCGTTCCGGGTGTAATCATCACAGTATTGAACCCCCCTTTTGGTTGTAAATTACCAACCACAGGCACAAAAGTGGATTTGTATCGCCGTTTTTTCTGTTGTTCCATTTTGGCAAAGGGAGCGATTCCATCAAACGCAATGTAAGTGAATCGGCGGGGTTGAACAACCGAAATATAATGTTTAATTTTTTGAACAGTAATATCTATAATGTTTTGGGCGGTTTGGTCTTCGATGGGCAAAGAATGCACGGCATCATACACGATAGAATTGGAATCAATCAAGAGGGCGGAAACGACATCAGGAACGACGTTTTTCACAATGGGCGAATGATTCTTGATAATATGTGAAAAATAGGCTGGAATTCCCATGATTTGCTATAATTACAGGGTTGTTTCTATTATGTATTGCCCGTTTCAATTTTGTTCATAGAATAGTCCATATCATGGAACTTTTGTATATGGATAAAATATAGTTTAGATGAATGAAAAAACAGAAGAATCTTTTGATTTTTCTTCATTTACCAAAAAACTCGACAAAATGGAAAACATAATTAACAATACACTTTTATCATTGCAAAACTATGAAAAATGGGAATTGATCAATGCAACCGATGTTTTATCGATTACATCCACCATGATTGAAGCGACGCACGAAATCCAACAGTTGAGAATTATAAAAGCCAAACACGGTCAAACAGAGGCGACGGCAACCGAATTGTTGCAAAAGACGATGGACAAGGTTTCTCTTGTCATCTCTCGAACAGGAACAAACACCATAGAGGACATGTTGTTTTTTATGTTGGAAGAGAATGATTTGGAGAAAATCGTGAGCACAAGCGGTAGCGCAAGCAACAGTCTTATGAAAAGCAAAATAGACCTAATAATGAAATATTTGCATCCCATCAGTTTCAAAAACGTCCCCTATAAAACCCCCCATCCTTCTTTTTCAAACACGATTTGTTGCAATAAAATCATAGATGAAATCGAAGACAACACATTATACAACGATTTCGAATGCACACAACTCTATAATGCAAGGGCATTCCGTTCTCAAGCGTTCGGTCTGCAATTCATGATTCGAAATGAAAAAAAACACAAGATGTATTTATGCAAGGCCATTGTGGATGACATTGTGTTGGATTGCATCGAAAATGAATACATCAGGGAGAGAAAAACGGTTTGGTCATCCACTGACCACCCTATTCTAAAAAATTGGCTGGAGTCCATGACGTTGAGAGAAATCTTGATTACAGGAAACGGCGATTTTTATCACAAAGAAGTCATTGTTTTGCATGATGTGAATATGGTGAAAAAAAACAAAATCGATTTATTAATCAAAAAAACAATAGAAATGGATTTGTATCATGTAAGAAATTTCATTATATCCCTGATGTTGTATGAAGAGGCCGACCAACACTATGTGAAATATGTTTCTTATTTACTCTATGATGTCATAACCATACAAAACAAAACCCAAGAAAACAACAACGAACTCTACAATAGTTTTCCGTGGAAAATTAAGAAATTGTTGAAAGACTGTATTTATGATTCGATAAAGTGGACAGACAAAATGAATCAAAAATTCGATGCGAATCGTTTGACGTTGGAACAACAGGTGTATTTACTACAAGCCCCCGATTCGGTCAAAGAAAAGGCCATGTATAAATTGAGAGAAATCAATAGCAAGGGGGGCGACGAGAACAGCAAAATCAAACAATATTTAGAGGGGTTGGTTCGAATCCCTTTTCAGATTTTGAGAGAAGAACCCATTTTAAAAACAGTGAAAACAATCAACCAATGGTTCGTCAAAATAAAACAACACAAAATGATTGCCCCTCTTTTGCAATCCGTCTCCCCAAAAGAAAAATACACACCGACCGAAATTCTCGCCCATTGTGAGACCATTCGAGAGAACATTTTCCAACATTTGTCTATTGTGGTGAAAGAAGTGTTGCCCAAAGAAAAGGCAACTCGTTTAAACAAATTGCTGAAAACATTAAACATCAAGTTCAAAAAGGAGACCAAGGAGAAAACGATGGGTATAGTGGAGAGTCATTTAACACAAGACAACATTTATAAAATATATGATTTTTTGTTCAATGATTGTTCTTTGGTGGAAACCATGAAAGAATTGGACGCAAATTGCAATCAAATTTTAAACACCGACGTTTCTCTCAAAACGATTGTTTCCAATTTGGACAAGTCCGTTTATGGACACGAACACGCCAAGAATCAAATCCTCAAAGTGTTTGGACAGTGGATGACGGGAAAACAGACGGGCTATTGTTTCGGGTTCGAAGGGTCGCCCGGAATCGGCAAAACCTCCTTGGCAAAATACGGATTGGCCAACTGTTTGAGAGAAACCGACGGAACAACCCGACCCTTTCATTTCATTGCATTGGGTGGTTCGTCGAACGGCTCCACGTTGGAAGGACACGGATACACCTATCAAAATTCGATGTGGGGCAAAATAGTGGATATTTTGATGGAGAGCAAATGCATGAATCCTATTATTTACATTGACGAATTGGACAAAGTAAGCAAAACGGAACACGGCAGAGAAATCATCGGGATTTTGACCCATTTGATTGATTCCACGCAGAACGGCGGGTTCCAAGACAAATATTTCTCTGGTGTTGAATTGGACATGTCGAATGTTTTGTTTGTGTTTTCTTACAACAATGCCGAAGACATTGACCCTATTTTGTTGGACAGAATACATCGCATTAAATTCAACAATTTAACTTTGGACGAAAAGGTTGTCATTGTGAAACAGTTTATTTTCCCCGAATTGTTTGAGAAAATGGGTTTGGACAAAAATATTTTATCCATCGACGACACCATTATTCAATACATTATAAAAACTTATACCAACGAACCGGGAATACGCAAATTGAAGGAGTTGTTTTTTGATATGGTGGGGGAAATCAACATTGAAATATTAAAACGGTCTGTCGAAATTCCCGTTGTCATTACGGAGTCCAATCTTTCCGCAAAGTATTTGAAAAAATATGGCAAAAATCGAGAGAAAAGGATACACGAAAAATGCCAAGTGGGTTGCATCAATGGACTCTATGCGAATTCGCTGGGACAGGGGGGTATTATACCCATCCAATGCGTCTTTTTCCCGTCTTCGACTTTTCTGGATTTCAAAGTAACGGGACTAATAGGAAACGTCATGCAAGAATCCATGAATGTTGCGAAATCGATTGCGTGGAACTTGACGCCCGATGACATTAAAATCAAGTGGACGGATGAAATGTCAAAAACGAAGAACCAAGGGATTCACATACATTGCCCCGAAGGAGGGACGAAAAAGGATGGACCCAGTGGAGGCTGTTGTATCACCGTTGCAATTTACAGTTTGCTCAATGACAAACCCATAAGCAACAACATCGCAATTACAGGCGAAATCGATTTGCAGGGAAACATTACTGCCATTGGCGGGTTGGAATACAAAATCATGGGGGGGATAAAATCGGGCGTGGTTCATTTTCTGTTCCCCGAAGAAAACAAGGAGGACTATTTGGACATTTTAGAAAAATACAAAGACCAGACCCTGTTTTCTTCCATTCAATTTACTATGATTTCACACATTCGGGATGTCATCCAAAACACCCAGATTTTTTTATAAGGAAAGGATATATAATGAAACTGCCGACTTTATGCACTCCTGCGATGGTTTATTTGGTCTTGAGTATTGTTGCGATGATTGTGGGTGTAAAAATGCTCACTATAGTGCATGTGGTGTTCGTATTGCTATGGACATTTTTATTGAACTTTTTGTGTTCGAAAGGATATAAAACAGTGTCGTGGGTTTTGGTGCTGTTGCCGATTGTGGTTGCCGTCCTTCTTATTTTGTCCATGGGTTCCCTTTCGTTTGTCTCGGTGACCACTTCCACGGCTGACGCTGATGCGAAACCCACTATAGTGAAATAAACAAACAGAAATAAAATCAACATAAAGATTTTTATCATGTCTTATCCACAGTCATGATAAAAAAGGGAGATTCTTCGTCTTTAACAACCGAGTCCGTTGGCAGAAAACAAGAGAAATACGAAGCCATGGCACGCTATTGTGAATACACACGTAAGATTTGTCAAGGGACAAATGACTTATATGAACGAACCATTTGCAATCAAATGCACGACATGTTGAGAGAAGAATGCGAGAGATCAAGAAAGGAATTGGACAAGAACCCATACAAGGAGAGACGAGAATCATAATAGACAAAAGTAAAAAAGGTTTTCTCCACATAACACTATAGCATGTTTGAATTGGATTTATACAATATAGTTTATTTGACATTTCGTCTGTTGCCCATTATATTGCCGAGTTATTTTATTTTGTCCTCCATTTTTTCACAAGACATCAAGGGTCTCATTTATTTAGCGGGTCTGTTGATTGCATCCATTGTAACCATAGGTATGGGTAATTATTTACCAAAGATTGATGGTTTTGAGAATTTGTTTACAACAGGTGCAAACGACAATACCAAATTGAAATGCAATTTGATTGCATTGGGTGGAAACAGTGCAGTCTCTCAAGTGCCGTTGAGTCAAGCCGTTTTTGCCTATACTTTTTTTTACATCATTTACATCATAGGAAAACACAACGATTTCAATAAAAACAATTTGTGGATTCAAAACATTCCCACGGTTGTGTTCTTGGGGTCAATTGTGATTGCGGATATGATTTGGAATTTGACCAACAGTTGTCATACCTTTCCCGCCATTTTGGTTTCATTTTTGACGGCGGGGACATGGGGCGTATTGTGGGCATGGATGATTGACAGTTCGGGTGCGGTTCAATTGCAGTATTTCAACGGTTTGAGCAACCGCACGTATTGCACACGGCCTTCAACACAAACCTTCAAATGCAGCAACAAACGATAAAGCCTTTGGCGACCGTTAAAAGCCTTTGGCGACCGTTAAAAGCCTTTGGCGACCGTTAAAAGCCTTTGGCGACCGTTAAAAGCCTTTGGCGACCGTTAAAAGCCTTTGGCGACCGAAGCCTTTTTACAAATCAAAAGAGTGAAGATTGACAGTGAGCCATTTGTTGATGTCTGCAATGGCTCTTTCACGAAAGAAATCATTCGAGATATTACGAAACACATGGGATTTGTCCCTGAAATGAAAGACAAAATTCTGGATAATATTCACGGTGTTTGCCTTGGAATATTTTTCGTCCAATTCCGCCTTGGGAAAAATAGCGTATCCCTTTTTTTTATTCACCATATTATGAAATTCAAAAAACAAATCCTTCAATTGCTGTTTGTTTTGAATATAAGCGAAATTAATGTTTTCCCAATAATGGGTTGCGTGTTCCGTGCAAAAAGGACATGGCAAATTGCGACAAATGAGAAAACATAAATTCAAAAATTCGGTCTTTGTTTGAGAGAAAGATTCGTCTTTCAATTTAAATGCCAAAGTATGAAACAAAAACCACGTGGGTTTTCCCCATATCATGACGGGTTTTTCGGGGTAGGGAGTCTGGGGTGCTATCGCTGTTGCTGTCGCAGATGCAGGTTTTGTGGTTTTGATTGTGAATTGAACCTCATTTTGCGGTTTGGATGAACTCCTTGTTTTGAATGAAAACATAGACATTATATATTGGTTGAAGAACTTATTTTTTATTTTTACCTTTGAAGGTCAAACAATAATATAAAAAAAAGAAACCATTTGAATGCAATGGAACAACAAAAAGATGCATTGAAGAAAATTGTGAGGGATTGGGTTTCTCTCGACAATCAAATTCGAAACATGCAAGTGGAGACCAATCGTTTGAAAACAGAGAGAAAAGAAACCTCGTTGAAATTAATTGAACTTATGAAAACACACGGCATTGAAGACCGGAGCATTGAAATCAATGACGGCAATATTGAATACAAAAACAAAACGTCCAAAAAACCATTGACACAAAAAAGTTTGTCAAAATTACTAAATGAATTTTATGATGGAAATCTCGAAAAAGTGGAAGAATTAAAACAATTTATTTTGGAAAACCGTGAAGAAACCACCAAGGAGGACATTATACGAAAAATAAAAAAAACATGAGAGAACCCGACCGACACCCTATATGTTTAAATCGGGGATACAATACACACCATTGTTAAACACCGCTTTGGCGATGACGGCGGGGTTTTCTTTTTCTTCCAAAATGTCTTCTGTTTTAAACACATTGTTTTCGCCGTCAATGTAAAAGACGATTCCTTTCACCTCCACGGCAAACACATCGACTTTCATGTTCATTTTTTTGGGGTCGATTTCAACGGAACCATACGGGACATTTTTCGTGTGTGTCCCGCAAAAAGAACACTCGCTCTTTTTGCGTCGTGTGCATTGTTCTCCGTTTTGCAATTTGGCGTTGCAACGGTTTTTATGGGGAATGGATTTTTGAAGACGGTTGCGTTTGACGAAATCGCCCTTGGCGAAAACCAATCTCTCGTATTCGTTCAAATATTCAATGAGGTCATTCGTTTTTTCGGTTTCGCAAAAATTCAAATCCATGATTTTTCGCCGTAAATTCGTCTTCATCTCGATGACATAGTCCTCCGTTTTTTTATTGACGTGTTTTTCCATCTTGTCTGGTGTATGTGCGTTTTTTTAAATAGAAATACTCCAGTCAATTTTTTACACAATATATAATACAACCATGCATTATACATTGGAATCTCTGTTTGTTGGAATTTATTTGGTGGTCTGGTTTCAAATCGCATTTCTTTTAACACGCCAGTTTTATGTCGCCTGTTTTATTGCGGGGTTTTGCAAACATTTTTTCGGGTATTGGCTAAAAATACAAGATTACTATTGTGAAAAAGGGTTTGCATGTAAAAAAAATCATCAACACCATATCAGCGTTGCCAAATTCTCCGCAGATAAATTGGTGATGGAGAGTATAGTGGAAGGTTTTGTGGTTTTGGCGTTGGCTTATTTTGCCTGTTTGTTTTTAGAATGGAACAATGGGGCACTCTTTTTCTTGATTGGTGCGACCATGCACATTTTAGCCGAATGGATGGGAATTCATAAACATTTTTGTCAGTTTCAATGCACATAAAAAAATAGCGGATTGAAATAGGTTGAATGTCGTTTTACTTAATCAATGTATAAAGTTTGGAATAAATATTTTTGGCATAATTGGCGGACTCAATCAATTTACTATAGACGTCTTCCAATTCCACTTTTTCGTGAAAGGCAATACGCAAGACAGAATAGGAATTGTGTGGGTGAAACTTTTTGAATCCACAGAAACTCAAAATTTGTTTTTCAACGAAGAATTTTTCATACAGAATAAATTCGATGACTTTGCCAAACGTATAATCCTTGTCTTCCAACACCACATCATACGAATTCTCCATGGTGGAAGAGTGCTCCTGCATATAACTACTCTTCTGTATGATGTATTTTCCCGTTTCCAAATCCTTTGTGAAATTATGAAATGAATTTTGCAAAAAGACACATGCTTTCAAGACGATTTCCTGATTTGTGAATACACCTATGGTTTCAATGCTAAAATCAAAACTGTCGTCCTTAAAATATCGTTGAGCATCTAAAAAGAGAAAATCACGGTGTTCAAATTGAATGCGACTCTCCACGGCCTGCCTTTCATCGGTATTCACTTGCGAAATGTCCTCCACATTCGCAATGTCTTTCAACAATTCTGCCTCTCGTTTTTTCCAAGCCGTCATGATTCGTTCGGGGTCTTTCGTATTTTCGTAGGCACATTTGGAGACAACACTATAGCATCCGTTTTCCTTGGAGGAGTGCAAACAGAAATTCGCAGTGAATTTGATTTGTTCTGTTTCCACCGTCTCATCCACATACGCCCCCAATCTCGCAAAATCAATATAGTGTTGTGAAATCACGTTTTTAGGGAAAATGCGGTCTCGGTGTTCTTTGCCAATCATTTCCCCTGAAGATTTCTTTTTGATTTTGAAATCCTCGGTTGTGACATAGATGATGTTGTCGGTTTTGTTGCTGACATCGACCTCGACACAATAATCTTTCACCAATTTTTCTAAATCTTTTGTGAAGACGGGAATGGCGTTCAACCGTTCCTTCAATATTTCATTGTGTAAACGTGTATTATTAACATCAAATTTGCAATTCTCCGCATCGATGCAAACGACTTGAATGTCGGACAAAATAGTTCGGCGAATGGAATTCGCAATCGAAACATTGACACCCGACAACGTAAATTTATAAACACCACCTTCCTCTAATTTCAATTGAACAGATGGATTCATGATTCTACTATTATATATTGTCATTTTTTAAATCAATTTTTATTGCGAAAGACACAAAACACTTTTTATTGTTTAGCGAAAAAACAATATCTGGCATTTATGTATATGAAATATTTATCTCCCAATGCAACATTTTTAATCGTCTTTTTGTTGGTCATCGTTTTCCTCTCCGCCGTTTTACCCCCGTTTTTCCTTCAATTGGAAGGATTTGGTATGATGGAAAATATATTCAGGAAAAAAGAGGGTTTCTCTCGAATGGAATATTCCACCTATAGTGGCAACCAAGCATTGGATTCACATCAATCGCAAACAATCGGCGGAAACACCAGCGAATGCAGCAAAATCTTCGGGTTTGATGGCCTGTTTTGCCAACCGTCGTCCAACAAAGAATTGGACGTCATGTATAATTTACCCAGCAACGGCACATGCGAAGGTTCGGGGCTTACCAAATCCAACGGCAATATTTGCTTGGACAAGGAAGCCCATCGTTTGCTTACCACAAGAGGGGGGAATGCAACGGGTGCTGATTCAACCAGTGGAATCAAAGATTCCATCATCGGGTAGAGGAATCAGTTAGAAATTACAGATTGTAAAATAAAAAACGCACATATTATTATGAACATAAATGGATGTATAAAACTTCATCCATTTATTAAATCAAGGAAAAAATTACAAAAGGTCTTTGTGTTTGATTTCGATGAAACATTGGGGTCATTCGGGCATTTGTATTATTTATGGGATTCTATAGTGAAAACAAACTGCGTTTATTTAACCTCTGACGATAAATACAACGAGGGTGCTTTTCAATTGTTGAAGAAAATAATGGATTTGTATCCTGAATTTTTGCGATATGGTATTTTAGTCATTTTAGAATTTTTATATTTTAAGAAGATTCAAGGAAAATGCTATAAAATTTTCATTTACACAAACAATCAATCCACCGTGGATTGGGTGAATTTAATCATCCGTTATATTTGTTCCAAAATACCAACCATCAAGGAAGATATTCCCCTTTTTGATAAAATTATTTATGCATTCAAAATAAAAAACAAAATCATCGAATTCGCAAGAACCACACAAAAGAAAACATACGACGATTTCATCAACTGTTCAGTATTGTCCAAAAATACCGAGATTTGTTTCATTGACGACGCATACCATCCTAAAATGATCAACAAGAAAATTTATTATATACAGCCACAACCCTACCATCATAATTTAAGCAAATACACCATACTAACCCGATTGTTCTCTCAACCCGTCAGTATTTTCGATTCAAAAGAAATCAAAAGCATCCATAAACACAAGACCGAAATATCGATGTTTTTTAACGAATCCAAAATAAATGATTTCTTCAAAACCGATTTCGAGAGAAAGAACGATATTTTTGTGTCAAAAAAACTGATGCACCTCATCAAAGATTTTTTCTATATTGTCCATGCTTACACCAAAAAGAAAAACGTTAAATTGGGCAAAATTACCCGAAAATACAATCACAAACAACATTTGTCTCATCACCACCATCATACACTTACACCAACGAATATGAATGCTCATACAACCATACCTGTGAATTTATACCCATCTCTCGAAGAAGTCATCATTCAATTATAACGTCGTCATCATATTGTTGGCGGTTAAAATGAGATTTTCGTCTGGTGTTAGTTTTTGAAAAAGAATGGAATGGTCAAATTTGATTTGAATGAACCCCCCTCGGCTGTTTTTACACAACACATGTGTTCCGTTGTCTAAAAATTTAATGTCTGCCACAATAGCCCCGTTTGTCAAAACGCCTTTGGGTGTAATCCAACGAATGAATCGACCCTGTTTGATTTTGTATATTTCATCGACGTATTGATAGGCGACCAATTTGTCCAACATTTCTCTCAAAACGTCTCCCACAAACTTTGTTTTCAAGACATTGAAGACCTCGGTGGAAATATCCTGCAATGTTTTGTCATAAATATTAGCGTTGCTTGTTTTTGTATTCTCCATTGTAGGTTGTGATGATTTCAGGTATAGTGTCTAATTTACTTTTGTGTATAATGTCATTATAGAAACGTATCGCAAATTCGGTTGCACCTAAATTGATGAGCAAAAACACTCCTGAACCGTTGATGACAATGGAATCACCTTCACTCAATGTTATTTTACTGTTATTGAAAAAGGGATTGAATTTATAGATTAAAAACACGGCGACGCAAAACTGAACGAAACTACTAAAATCACGCAAATAAGTATAATTGACGGACGCAATCCCTATGAAAATCATAAAATACACCAGATAAAGTGTTGCCATCATGATTAAATACATTTTTGGGAAATTGACGGACTGCATTTTAAATATAAAGAGACAATATTATGTTTTATCATCGCATGGATTCAAAATATTCAATCATTGAATTCGTCGGTAAAGGAAAATTCGGCGAAGTCTTCAAAGGAGAAAATCGATTCACGAGAGAAGTCGTCGCCATCAAAATCGAAATGAATAACCAGAGTCGCCTGTTGAAACACGAAACGGAAATGTTGCATTTTTTGTTTAAAAATGGATGTGTCGGCATACCCTTGCTGTATTGGTTTGGTTTGCACAATGCGTTGCCGACCATGATTATGACCTATTATGATTGTCCTTGCACTGTCGAAACGTTCTCTCGAAACCCCAGCCATTATATTATACAAATGATTTCCTTGATTGAAAACATACACAAGTATGGTGTCATTCATCGGGACATCAAACCCTCTAATTTTATGTTTCGAAACGGCGGCGACATCATACATTTGATTGATTTCGGGTTTTCAACTTTTTATTTGGATGAGAATGGACAACACAAACCCAATGGTTTGAGAGAAGACATTATAGGAACTCCTCAATATATTAGTTATTTTATTCACAATGGACACGAACCCAGTCGCCGTGATGATTTGATTTCGCTGGGGTTTGTCTATTTGTTTTTGTGTTTTGGATTTCCTAATGGCAACGACACTTGCGACATACAAGACACAGCCAACATGCATTCGAGAGAAAAAATTGTGTATCCCGAACACCATATCAAACATCCCGAAATGTTGAAAAAACGGGAATGGAAAAAATTGGAATGTCTTGCCGCCTTTTTTGCCGAAACCGACATTTTCAAATATTTACAGCATTGCTATTCCTTGCAACATGATGAAAAACCACACTATAGTGTTTTGCGTAGGTTTTTTACCGAATGAACCAGAATTCATTCATCTGTGGTTGCATAAGTGTCGTCAGCAGGGCAACTGCCTAAATAGGTTTTGATGTCGGACACAATACCGTCGGGGTCATTCCCCGAATTCAAAAAGGCGGCGATTGTTTCGTCGTCGATGGGCGGATTCAATGCCTTCATGGCATCAATCTTTTCTGTCGATAAAAGCGAAGAGTCAAACACAATAGGTCCCAGTTTGTCAAGTAGGGCGAACGATTCGGTTGTTTCGTCTTTTTTGTAGGTTGTCATCCACAATGAAATGAAAAGGATGGTCAAAAGAAAGACAATCGATGTTATTTTTGAATATGAAATCATTATACTCTGTATCAAGATATTTTAGGTTATTGTTATAATCTTTTTTATCCATCATTGTATATACACAACAATGTTAAATCTTGTTTTAATTATTTCGATTGTTCTTTTGATTGTTTTTATTTTGGTTTCATATTTCTATCGTGGCGGGTCTTTTTCGGTGTATGAACCATTAGAAAACATTGTGAATGTATCACCATGGTATGATTCGTCTGTAACCCAACCCATTTCTGTTTCTATCATGCCATTTCCTACTGAATATCCCAATTATTTAACTAATTCCCCCATGGAAACCGTAAGTGTCTTTGGAAAAAATAAAATCAATAAATTGTGTTTGACCATTGACCAAACCATTGATGAAGTTAAAAAAAACATCAACAAAACGGTTGAATTTTTGACAGAAAAATACCCTGTAAATTCAACCGCCTACAATGGTTCTCAAGATGCACGAAATGCATACGAACAAGTTCAAACGCTGTCTTCTCAATTGAGTTCCACGGAACTCGCTTTTCGCAATTCTGTATCCCAAGCCTATGTTGTCAATAAAGACGATGCCGATTTATTTATGAATTCATTGTTGAACACTTCTCAAATTGTCAATGCCCAAAATAGTGGTATTTTAAATATTTTATTGAACCTAACCACAACACAACCTATTGTGTCCAATGGAAATTATACTTCTTATGATGGGGCAACCACTGCTGCGACGACCGCTTCGCCAACGACAACTCCGTTTATGACCGCTGCACCAACGACCGCTTCGCCAACGACAACTCCGTTTATGACCGCTGCACCAACGACCGCTTCGCTTGCGACTTTTGCTCCAACCATGGCTCCAACCATGGCTCCAACCACTGCTGCTCCAACAACTGCTGCTCCAACAACTGCTGCTCCAACCACTGCTTCACCAACCACTGCTTCACCTACGACTGCTTCACCTACGACTGCTTCACCTACGACTGCTTCACCTATGACTGCTTCACCTACGACCGCTGCTCCAACGACTGCTGCGACAGAGGTTGCGTCAGCGGATTCATCCACATTTTCCGCAAACAGTTTGGTTCGTTCTGCTTCAACAGTCAATTCTGCACCCACGACCGCTTCGCTTAAGACCGCACCTACGACCGCACCTACGACCGCTGCTCCTACCACGAAACCTACTACAACTACACCCACCGCTTCGCTTACAAAAAATCCACTCTATTATGATCAAAGTAAAATTAAGAATGGAGAATCCATCAAGTGTGATAATAAATCGACAGTGTATTATAAGGTGCTTGACACTGACAAAGACAATTCTTATTGGAAATTCGGGAGTGCAACAGTTGCGGATAGTTGGGATAAAATGTGGAGAAAAGCAACAAAAGACCCAGATTGTTCCAAATTGAATTTGAGGGGATCATTAAGTATAAAAACATAAACAAAAAACAAATATTCAATACAACAAAATGAATGTTATATTGAATGCAAACGAAATCGAATTTGACAATATACAATTTTTAGACAAAAAAAACAATATTATCATGGACGGAAATTTCACAAAATTAATCTATTCGGATTCACATTTAACGGTAAGCGGATTGTATGTATATTTTCCAATTCACATAAAATCCATTTTCAAAAACACCGCCTTTTTTGACATACACGAAAACAGCCATATTTTAAATGAAATAACAGACATTGAAAATATTATTCTTCAACACTATACGGGTATTCACAAATCACACCCCCCTTTGACAACCGTTTCCGTTAAAAAACAATTGGCATTGGGAATGATAAAACTCAATTCTTTCACCCCCCCTCAATTTCAAGACATGAATCATTTTAATTTATTCAGTTGCCAATATGATTGTGTCATTAAAATATCGGGGGTTTGGGAAAACAAAAACACTATAGGAATGACCTATAAATTCTTACAATGCAAACCCCCTCTTTTTTGACGGGTCTAAACCGCCGTCATCCCCATATAAATTTCGGATAATTGACTCAATTTTTGCATATAATTCAGCGAATGGGCTTTGTTGGCCTCACTCATTTCACGAATGGGACCACGAATGTTGTCAATGACCATCATGATGTCTTTTGAGTTGGAAAGCAGCGACAAGTCTTCGTTGTAATCTTTGTCAATGAAAAAGGAAATATCGCCCCCCATGATTTTGTCCTTGTAGGGCGTATAAACAAAATAAAACCACGCTTTCGCAATCGCCGATACATTCAACCGTTTGATGGTTTCAAACGATGTTTTGGAAACGACCAAATCGGCTTTTTCGGGAAAGATGCCTATGATGTCGTCCAAAAACAGGAAGAACAAGGTGTTGAACGCCTTTAAAGTATTGGATTTATCCATTGTTTAACAGAGGCTCTCTTTGTTTATGTTTGTTTTTGTGATTTTTTTATAAAGACAATATATAATGTCAAATTTAACCATAGAAGATTTTTCAAGAATGAATTTGTATCCTCCCATCGGTTTGACCGTCATTACGAAACCACCGTGTCCGCAATGTGTCATGGACATTCATGACCACAAAGACAAACACGACGACATGTTTGATTCATTTTTGAATTCGGTTCAAATGAAAACAAGAAGCAATTACATAAAACGAAAACACAATCGAAAAAAACGGGCAAAAAAATAATATAAAGACTGTGTTGTATTTTGACATACAATGACAACTGTAAGTGATGATGACAAACTGATGGAATTATTTGATAAAATAAAAGATGAAAATGAATTGAATGAATTAAAAGAAATTGATAAAATAATTTTTGGACTGGGAAATCAAGAATTTTATGGATTTTTAACAGAAACTCATCCTGAAAGATATAGAGAATTACTCAACAGAATTGAAGATAATTTGAACAATTCATCTTTATCAAACGAATTTCAAATGACTATGGTTCAATACAAAAAATCAATTACTGAACATATAAACAAAAAAGCATGAATAAAAAATTCACAAACATTTTTTATCCATGAAATATAAAAATGGCAATGGAAATAAATATCGATGAATTGATTGATACACATTACAATTCAACCTTGGTCTTGTTTCTTTTGGACATCAGTATTGTGTTGGTCGTCTTGTTATTTTTGGCTCAACACTATTTTGACGGAATCTGTTTGGACAAAAACAATGCAGAGACAATGTTTCATTTGAAATCGATTTTTACCGCCGAAATCGTCCTATTGTGTTTTTTCGTTTTTAATTTCATTCAATTGAGAAAATTGTTTGCCACGAAATCGGAATACATGAGAGAAAACATTTTCAAAGTGTTGAGTGTTTTGTTTGGTTGTTTGACAATTATCTATATTGCCCTGTTTTATTATTTTGAACAGTTGAAAACCGTCATTAATTTGAATTGCCCCTTTTTTAGCGATACATTCAGGTATTTGATTTATTTTCAATTGATTTTCTTTTCGGTTTCCTATATTTTTATCTTTCACAAAGTATTCGTTTCTATAGTGAAAGGTAGAACTGTATAAGCGGAACGATAAAACAAACATAAACAAACATAAACAAATAAAACAACATAATACAAATGTCAGACGATATTAGGAAAACCCCCGAAATTCAAGAACCTTCTGCTCCCCCGCTCTATCCAGCAGCCGCTATTGCAAGTGTCCCAATTGCAACCATTGTGGAAGGAGAATGCGTTGCATACGACGGGACAATGCAGGCGTTTTGCCCACCTGTTGCTTGGGAGAACAACATCAACACTATAGTGTCGTATGATGAATGCAATGACTGCAAACATTGCGGGAAACCGTGGGCGATTCATCAGGACAAATGGGCATTCAACACGGAATTGTTCAAACGCAATTTTAAAATGGACGATAAAATTTTGGCAAACAAAATCATTTCGAGTGTCATTAAAAAATACGAGGGACAATTGAAAACCATGAAACACGACATTGATCAGTTGAACGCAACCAAAGATACGATGTTTATGATTTCCGCAAGGAAAAAAACAATCGAATACAAAAACATAGAAAGTTTGTTGGAAATGGAAAAACGAAAAAAAGAACAGACAATCAACATGAACACCATAGAACAAACGTTGGTGGATTTCGAACAATACCAAATGAATGCGATTGCCTTTTTAACTGAAAACCCCTATTATGCCTCTTTTTTGTCCCAGCAACACTTGATGGACGAAGAATTGTTTGTGCGGTTTCTTTCTGGATTGATTGATGAATACAAAACAAAGGCTCGATATTGTTGGCAGATGAAAAATGCAAAGGAAACTATTTACACTCTGGTGTCGGGAGAAATAGAAATGGACAAATGCATGGATGATTTTAATGCGACAGTGAAAAAAGTGGAAGCCGTCTTGTGTTTTTATTCGAAATCCAAACATTATTTGAGAGAAATTATGAAATTGAATGGAACATTGAGAGAAGCTAATGACGTTTCGTTTGTTGCAACAGGAGTTGCAGTTCAATTGCAATTGAGAGAAGAAGAAGAGACTCAAATTGTTCGAGAACAAACACAGTTTCACAATACTGTGTTTGACAATTACCGACGAAACAACCCAAGTGGCGACACTCGAACCTTTTTTCAAAGACTGACCAGTGGTTTTGGGTTGTTTAACACTGCCCCTGCTGTTGCTCAAATTGAAAACGGAGAAGTTTTATCGCATCATAAAAACCATCACCACGACTCATCGTCACATCATGATTCGTCGTCTTCGTTATCCACAGATGATTATCCCTTTTTTTATTAACCCCACTCACTCCACTGTGTTTTGTTAAAGGAAACCACATCCATCATTTTGTCGGCGTTGTCTTTGTAAAATTGTATCTTTTGTTCCATGGCGATTTCTTCGGGGGTTTTGGGGGGAACGGTTGTCGTCATGGCCAGTAAATCCTCAGGGGTCGCTTTCGGCTTTTTCCCAAAACAATTGACCCCAAATTTAATACTCGGGTCAAATGCACCACCATTGATTCCGGGTCTGCCACAGACATTTTTATGGTCTGTGTTTTGCAATTTTTGCCAACTTGACTCTTGTGTCGGAAAAAGAGCCAATTTATCTGCACTCCATCCATACCCACAAAACTCACCGCCCTGTTTGTAATAATCCTCCAATTGATTGTAATTCGCCAGAGTTGCACCAAAACTGGAACAAACGGCTTCCGCATCATTGGCATCATAGATATTGTTTGAAATGTGAAAGACCTCGTCCTTTTCACCACCTTGAACCGCCACAGCATTTGCCACTGCTTGTTCTTTTGGCAATTGGTTCCAAAACGAAGAAATACCGTCAGTGATGAAAGAAAGAATGGAAATACCCAATACATATTTGAAAAAATCAACAATAATCAAAATGGCAAATGTAATCCAAGCCAGACTTTCTACAATGCTGACGATAAATGATTTGTCAGTTCCATTCACGGTGATATTGAAGAAAAAAAGAATGCAATAAAAAACAATGAGAAACAGCGACAAAGAAAAGAGGGAATAGGGATCATCCAAGTATTGCATATACGAGTTCCCCGTTTCCTTCAATATCGCCTCTTGGTTGTCCAAGGGGAGAAACATGTAGGTAATGGCAATATAGAGAATGATGATTCCAAAAACAACAATGTCGAAAAAACGACCCATGGAAACATACTGCGTCTGTTGAGAGACGTTCAAAATAATATACAAGATATAATAAATGGCTAAAACCCAAAACAACACGATGATGTTGGATTTATTGAATATATTGTAAAATATGGTTTGGGGGTCTTGTTGTTGTGGCGGCGACCTTGTTTCTGCTTCTGCCGTTGGCTGTTCCGACGCTACAGCAGACCCTGTCTGCTGTCCAACTGTTTCAAGCCCTTCTTTGTTTCCAATAAAAAAACCTAAAATGAGCGAAACAACAATGACGCCTGTCAAAAGAACAATTGTTTTCATAATATAGAATAATGCTATTTTTTATTGTATTGAAAACACAATACAATAAATCATTCCCGTTTTTCATAAAACAAACAATACGCATAAGACGAAAGAGCATCCGTGAATTTGCATTTTTCAATGGTGGAATCGTTGTAGTGCATCCATTCTCCCCCCGTTTTTATATACGCCGTATAGTGCCCCCCATTCATCATTCCGTAATGACAACAAACACCATAGAGGTCATACACATATTGCTCGGCATTGTTCCCACATGCATAATGTTCCAAATCAAAATCCACAATTGGGTAATTCACGAATTGGTTCATTTTATGCAACCCGTCTGGTGAAAATCGTTTCAAAGTGATAATGAGGACTTTGGGAAAATTCCAGAACCGCATCCGTTTTTGAATGTTTTCTTTTTGCCCCGTTTTTTCGTTGAACCAAGCGTTTTCGTATTGGAGCAATTCGGGACGAGTGAATTTATCTAAACAATCATAGAGATTTATAGGTTGGTTGAGGTCGGTGGGCAGTTCCAAATCCAATATCAGGTATTGTTCTGCCACCGTATTGTGTATGATGTTGCCGTCCTCCGACAAGATTTCCGATATGTAAATACCGTAAAATATGTCCATGATTTCCGAGTATTCTTTTGCGTAAATGTTTTTCAATAATTCGAAACATTGTTTGGCGGGTGTGTTTTGCAACAACTGGGGGTTGCTGACCTTGGCTACAACAGGTCGAGAGATACTGGAATGCAAACATTCGACGAAAAACAAGAGGAATTCCGCCAAATCATTTTGCGAATATCCCGTGAATAAATCCATGTTTTTCGCCTTTGCGGTTTGTTGAATTTGATAGACAAAACGTTTCGGTGAAACTGTTGCGGGTTTGGTATTCATGAAATTTCGCAAGTCGTTCCATTCGTTGTAAATCACGGTTTCGACAATGTTTTTCTTTTCACAAGAGTTATTGTCCAAAAACTGATTCAAATATTTCGTATGGCGGATGATTTGAATCGTCGAATTCATAAAACACATGTTTCCTAAATTGATGAGTCCTGTAGGTTGTTGCATTCTTATGTTTTCATTATCGGAGTGTTTTTATGTATTTATTTTTTCAATTTTTTCTTGGGGTCAATGATTTCAATGTGGAAACTCGTTTCACATCAATGTTTTTCAGCGTATAATTGTGATTGTTTGCATCATAGATGAGTGCAGGTATATTGGTAATCTCTTTAGTTTCTTTATTATAAATCACGTCTTTTGTTTTTTGCAGTTTTCCCTTTTCCAATGCCGAAACGAAAAACTGATTCAACGATTGGATTTCCTTTTGCGAATATTCATGCTCCTTTCCGTATTTCTCCGCAAAGGCTTCCAGTTTTTGGAGTTTGAGACTCTTGTCGATTTTTGACCAAATGTCATTTTTGTTTTTTTGTTGTTCTCTTCCCATAATAGAATCAATATCATTGTAATTCAATAGTTTGTTTCCTTTTTTCGGGTCAGTCATTGTTTTTGCGAGTTCCATGGTCGTAAGTCCTACTGTCGCAGGTGGTGATACAACCTCTTGTGTTTCTGCCTCGAATACGGTTTCATCGGTTTGTAAAAGTGTCATCATTTTATATCTCGTTCTTATTTATAATAAATTATTTTTATATTGTTTATGGAGAAAACTGTATTTTTCCCGACACTCATAAAGACCCATCATAAAAAAACACAAGACCTCGATGCACCACGTGAGACTTCTTCGCAAAAAATAAAAACCAAACGCATTGCAACACAAGACAAAAAGTGGATTGCGGACATTCCTTTCGAAGAATGTCTGCAAACAGTGGAACATTTTTATTTAGACCCTTTTCCATACAACGCAAAAATACGGGAAAACATTCAACGGCAAATTTGCCAAAAAATGAGCGGATACAAATACCAAGACATCAAAAATGGTATTTATAACATGGACGAATTCATTCAATTTCCACAAATCATCGCCTTGTTGCAAACATCACAACTATCGTGTTATTATTGCCAAAACAAAGTTCAACTTTTGCATGAGTGGGTGCGTGAGCCTTGTCAATGGACTTTGGAACGGTTGGACAACGACAAAGGACACAATAGTGGAAATGTTGTCATTTCCTGTTTGTCTTGCAATTTACGTCGGCGAACCATGTATCATGAACGTTTTTTATTCACCAAACAAATCGGCAAACAGAGCATCGTTAAATTGGACGGATAATGTGTTTGCCTATGCTTTTTTCATTGGCAGAGTGGGTGATGGTGATGGAGTTGGTTTGTTCTTTTTATCGTCTTTTTTATCTGCAAATCCTTCAAATGGGTTCTTGTTTATCAATGAGTAAAGGATGAATGCCAGAAAAACAAGGAGCAAAACACCTAAAACAATCTTTTTAGAAGGAACGATACTTGAAGGAACGACAATTGAAGGAACGACCATAGAAGGAAGAGACCTTTTGAGAGAAGGAAGCGAGAATTTCATTCTATAAACTATATCAATATTTTGTTGAGTCAAACAGATGACCACGATAAAAATTTTGTTTTTATAATATAAGAATAGAACATGACAACATATGCTGAACATAAAATAATTCCATGGAAAGGAAAAGTCTTCAGTCAATTGTCCTCCAGTTTGCAACCGACCCAAGACACCAACGCAACCATGGGCAAAATATTGTTCAAAGCCCGACCCATCAAACACGCTTATCGAAAAGAAATCGCAGTCAATACAACTTCGCAGGGCAATCCACGTATATCTGTCACCATAGATGAATTGACCTCACCCAACGGTTTTTTAATCAGCGAATACGCCTCGTCCTTGTGCAAAGGAACGCAAAACACAATTGCTGAAGGCCAACAAAATGTGGGCGTTTGCAATACGGCGACACAATGCTTATCAACCTCGACCTCTTCTTCCAACACGTGCTTTTCGGTTCAATTGGACGCCAGACGACGTTTGCGGAGTTCGGGAATGATTCCCAAAAAATTTAGCAACAACCGAAACAACGACCCCGCCTATTTCACCGATTCACGCCAATATTTGGTGAGTCGCAACCGAACGATTGAACAAAACAACTATAGTTTCATTCGCCAAGGCGACGCAACGGTGGAACCCGGAACAGGCACTTCCAAAACAAACATTTATTCCCCACAAGGTTTGTCTCATTGCCCCCGAGCAGAAATTTCGGCACAATCGAACAACAACACTTTCCAATATGTTTGGTTAGACGGAAGCACCAACACCGTTGTCATACCCGATGGGTCTTATGATATTTTTTCATTTGATCAAGCCTTCAAAACCACCCTGATTAACAATACCCACTATTATGTCAATCAAATCAATATTTCAAAACAATTTTTGTTGGTTTTTTCTTACAACACTCTGTTGGGTCGCATCGAATTGCAATCGCTGGCTTCATCGTCCTTCCCCAGCGATCAATTCGACAAAGGGGGGGCATGGTCAACCACACAGTCTGTTCCTCAATTTGTTTTTTCGAACAATGCCTTGCCAAAAGCCTTGGGCATTTATGCGGCGTCCTATCCTGCCAACAACGCATTTACCACGAGCCAAATTTTCGATGCACCCAATGCGGGAACACTGATTCCACCCTATGTTCAATTGTTTTATAAACCTTCCAATCCTCAATTCTCAGTCAATGGGGGCGTGTCCAGCAGCACTCGTTTGGCTCGGTTGAAATACGATACAATTACCAATGGCGGATTTGCCAATCGCCAAGCCTATGGTTCTGCGGTTGCCAATGCACTCGCCTATTCCGTTATGATTCCGGGCTACAATGCTTACACACTGAAAGACCGCATCGGTTACCCCAATACACTCATTCCCAAAATCAATTTGGACGGAACGTTGAGCCAATGCACACCCACACGTTTTTCTAATATGTAAGCTGAAAGCATCATAGACCGAATATGTAATACCGATATAATAGGTCTTTTTTTTTCTAATGCATAATATAATGGATGAACGAATTGAAGCAGATTTAATTGATTATGTTGTTGAAGAACATTTGACATCTAAAAGTAAATTAAGAATTCGTGATTTTTGTGAAATACAACCACCAATTACAACAACCGTCTATCGTGGCCACGGAAAATCCAAAACAATAAGAGATTCAATATGGCATTCTGCTTCAAAATCAATTGAGGTCGCAAAAACTGAATTTGCGGGAAAAAATTGTTGTGTTTTCACAATACATTTGATTGATGTTCCGTCCATTGACATCAATGAATGGATTGGGGATAAAATAAAAAAAAAATTTAGTGAAGAAGAAGAAATAATATTTTT
>Ga0247844_1003170_pt1 | contig 24791 bp, 25 predicted proteins | sample LaCtaG_FD_192421 | JGI IMG/M metagenome (GOLD analysis project Ga0247844, IMG submission 192421) | Freshwater microbial communities from meromictic Lake La Cruz, Castile-La Mancha, Spain - LaCruzMarch201714.5m_1 | ecosystem: Environmental > Aquatic > Freshwater > Lake | place: Spain: Castile-La... | reverse complement strand
TGCCTAATTGCCCTAATGTAAGTGACTCCCTCCCTCTCACGTTGTGTGATGGATGGAGTCACTTACTGGGAATAAGGTGAGGTAATGAGTGGTTGGCAGGGTAAGAAATAAAATAGAAAGAAGGAGAAATTATGAATGAGGTAATGGTGGGGGTGGGGACGGGATCGGGAACGGAAACAGGGAAAGAAGAGAAAAAAAACGGAGGCAGGAAATTGGAAAAAGAAAAAGAGATCGAAGTAAAAAAGGGAGAGCAGAGCAAATTTTTTATAGACCTGTCGAAGGATAAAAAAGTCTTAGAGAAGATTTTTAGTCTTCTCTCAAAGGCAAATGATAAAGCTTATGGCAGAGAAATAAGTTTCAAAGACCTTTTGGTTTTTGCCATCGAGGGGGTTACAGAAAAAGACTTAGAGAAATTAAAAGAGACCTCGCTTTCAGAAATGGAACGGGTGCAAAGACATCTTGATGAGTACAACCAGAAAAACAAAACGACACTAGGCCTTGGTGAATTTTTAATTAAGAAACTTAATATCGCATAAACCTTGGAGGCCATAATGGGTGAAGGTCAGCAAATTTTTGTGGGGAGGCTCGGAAAAAATCCTTTCCTTGCTTATGCAAAAGGTGGTGTTCCTGTTTGTGAAATGTCACTTGCCCTAGATAAACAGATTGAGGGCAAGACGATTTGGAGACGCATTGTAACTTGGGGGAGGTTGGCAGAGGTCTGTTCTGTTCAACTTAAAAAAGGAAATTCTGTTTTTGTTCAAGGTCAAATTGTCATTCGAAATTTTTTTAACAAAGAAGGTGAAAAGAAAACTGTTGAAGAGGTTGTGGCCAATAAAATTGCTTTATCTTTTTTATAAATTTTCGGAGGGTTACGAATGATAAAAAATTTAGAATGCCTCTCTTGCAATCTCAAAACTACGCAGTATAGTAGCGCTGATGATTTCTACGAATCATCAATGCTCTTTTACAATTTAAAATGGATGACGACTAACGAAGCCGCAATCTACTTAAGAAAATCGACTAATGCTATTCGAACTGCTGTTTGTCGAGGACAAATCGTTGCACGAAAATTCAGAAGAAGACTTTATTTTAAGAGAAGTGAACTTGATCGCCTTATTGAAACCTCAACAACCGTAGGAGGTTAATTTATGGCAATTAAAAGTTTTGAAAAAAACGGAAAGATTTTTTATCGTGTTTATGTCAATGCGAGAAGCAAGATTGATAGGAAAATACGGGTTCAAAAATCTATTACTGAGATTGAAACGCTTTCGTTAGCAAGACGAGAAGAGAATAGAATTCATCAAGAATTAGGTAAAAAAATTCGAGAGATGGAGGGCAGAGCTGATTCTTGGCAGACGGTTGTTGAAAAATGGACTGTCGAAGCGAAGCAAGGCTATTTTGGAGATCGTAATCCTGCAACGATCATAGATTACTACAGCGCTTTATATCGCTGGACGAAAGATTGGTTAATGATACCTGCGTGTGAGCTGAACAAGTCTCATGGGCGAGAGTTAATTGAAAAACTTGAGCGTGCCGGAAAGACCATTGGTTTTATGAAAAAGATAAAGAATATTGTAAATGTTGTTTATAATTTTGGAATCGAGCATGGCCATATCGTGGGCGTTCATAATTCTCCTGTCTATGGGATTAAATTTCAAAAAAACGCTGAGAAGACTCCTGAGATTCTAACTTCCGAGGAAATAAAAAAATTTCTTTATGAAGCAAAGAGGCAAGAGCATCCTTGGTATCCTGTCTGGGCAGTAGCTCTTTTAACAGGAATGCGAAGTGGAGAGCTTTATGCCTTGGAGTGGGATGATTTAGATTTTGAAAACAATCTGATTCGAGTCTCAAAATCATTCAATAAGAGAACAGGAGACTTTAAAAGTACAAAGGCAGGATATTGGAGAAATATCCCAATGTCTTCTGAGCTTCGCAATCTTCTTTTAAATCTTAAGTCGAGCAATAAAGAATCTAAATTTGCTCTTCCTAGATTTTCAAATTGGGATAAAGGAGAACAGGCAAAAATTCTTCGTACGTTTTTAAAAGGAATTGGCCTTCCAAGTGTGAAGTTTCATGCACTAAGAGCTTGCTTTGCAACCCAGCTTCTCTCGAAAGGAATTCCTGCGGCAATCGTTATGAAAATTTGTGGTTGGAGAGATTTGAAAACCATGGAGTTTTATGTTCGTGTTGCAGGTGTCGACGAAAAAGGGGCCACCGATTGTTTGACTCTGCTTCCAAGCGACGCAGATGTTATGGAAAATGTGGTGAGTCTTTTTAAAGCTTAGTCTATTAGGTGGGGGCAGATTTCGCCCCACCTCTTTTTTTTAAAATTCAATAAATGGGCATACATTTAATTATGATATTTGTATGATAGGTCTTCAAGTAAACGGATAGAGCATTAGTTTAAAATAATAAGGAACCATGGGAATATACAAAGCAATTCTACCAAAAGATTTAGCATTGTCATCGTACAGAATGAACGATGTTTCTAATTGGACAAGAATTAATACAGAGTGGATGGGGGCAAGAAAAAAGTTTATTTTAATTCCTCCTCAAGCTAAAAATAAATACATGATTAAATTTCCTAATTATGGAGAAAATGAAATTTTGATTGAGCTTTTTAATTGTTACTTAGCTTTAAATCTTGGATTAAAAACCGCTTCTTATTTTCCCTGCATATATCGAGGGGAAAAGGGAATCATTACTAAAAGTTTTTTGAAGCAAGATGAATATGGATCTGAGTTATGGGAAATGAAAGAGCTGATATGTCATTATTCTGGTGTAGCGAACATTGAGTTTAAAATGGGACGCGATAAGGAAGTTTTGCTCGAGCATGATATTGATCTAATTCAAATGATTCTTGCAAACGAGTTTGGAGAGAAAATCTTGCCTGCATTTTATCAAATGGTTGGGTTTGATTGTTTAATTGGTCACGGAGACAGACATTGGTGTAATTATGGAGTGATCCTTTCATACTCTAGTGCAGCAAAAAAACTGGAGTTTAATTTTTCACCAATTTATGACACAGCTTCTGGATATCTGTTGGAAATGACCGATTTGCAGGTTGAGGAAATACTCAAAAATAAAACCTTGGACGATACAAAATGGTACTTTCCCAAAAAAAAGGGGCTGTGCAAAATGACTTGTCAAGGAAATCCCAAAACAAATCATATTGATTTGTTTGCTTACATACTTGAAACTGAGAAAAATCCAAAGTATATAGATGCTCTTATTGCACCAATTAAAAAGTATAATTCAAAGATTGTTACACATTTGCTCGGCAATCATTTTAGCGAGTTAAGTTCGGAGCGCAAGAGTGTTATAATAAAGATACTTGAGATGAGATTTGCAATTTTAAAGGAACTTATCATTCAAAGGGAGCATAGATGCTAGCTGTTTTTAAAAATGCTTATGCAATACTTGAAGACATTGTTAAAGGGAAAAAAACTACTCCTGATAAGCGCAATGATTTAATCGTTTTAAAGATTGTCTCTAACAACAAAACAATTGCATTCTTAACGACAGACAATGGAGAATATACACTTGTCTATACGGAAGATTTTTTGACCTCTGGAATTCCTCCCTTTAATTTAAGGCCAACCGAAGTTCCTGAGCCCGGCAAAATTTATAGAAGTGATATTCTTTGGTATGCTTTTGCTTCGCGAGTTCCAAGTCCATCTCGTCCAGATTTTGAATCAGAATTAGCAAATGCGAATTTGAAAGGAAATGAGCCGACTTTAGAAATACTTGGAAAAATTTCCAAGGTTAGTATTTCTCGTTCTTGGACATTTCAAATCCGTGAAGCAGCTTAAAATCAATACTGTTTGAAAATATTCTCTTCTCGTTCTAATATTGTTATCCTAGTTGAAAATTGGCTTTTATGGGCAACACTGATTCCCAATTAGTTGAGATTCTTGTTAGGTGGAGGAATCCACCATTCGTCGCAGAATGGTGGCACCCCAAAAAATATGAACAATTTGGATGTTTTTCGGCTGTTTTCAGGATGGCATCAACAGGCATTCTATGTTAAGATATGGATGTTATGCGGTTGTTTTAAGGATGGCGTAAATGAAAAAGATAATGGATTATAGGGTCTCAAATAAAACGAGCAAAACTCTTAACTTGATTGAGCGCTTCCATGGTGCTTTCGAAAAAGGGCATCGATTAAATCCTAAATTTGTAACAACTTTGAAAAAGACAACAATCATCACTTCATCAGGAGCATCAACTCGTATTGAGGGGGCCATTCTTACTGATGCTCAAATCAAAGAGTTTTTAGACAAAGGATGTAAAATTTCGAAAATGTCTTCTCGTTCCGAAAGAGAAGTTGCCGGCTACGTTAAGGCCCTTAATTATATTTATGATAATTTTTCTGAGCTTGAAGTAACAGAGAAAAATATTCGTGAGTTACATCAAATTTTAACCTCTGAGTTAGCAGATGATCAATTACCCAAAAAACAAAGAGGGGCATACAAGGACATAACAAATCATGTCGTTGAAAAAAACTTAGAAACTGGAAAAGAGATTGTTTGGTTTAAAACCACTCCACCTGGGCCCCAAACAGCAGCGGCGATGAGTAGTCTCGTAAAGTTTTTTAATGTCACCTCAGAGGAAGGTGTTGTACCGCCCATCATCTTGACTGCGGCATTTGTTGTTCATTTTCTTGCTATTCATCCTTTTCGTGATGGGAATGGTCGACTTAGTAGGCTTCTCACTCTTTGGATACTTCTTCGCTTTGGGTATGAGTGGGTGCAATTTGCTTCTCATGAAAAAGTCATCGAGGACAATAAAGAGCGATACTATTTAGCGCTTCGAGAAACTCAAAATTCATTTAATAAATCTCTTGTGAAATATGATTCGTGGATAGATTTTTTCTGTGACACGATTTTTCAGCAAACGAAAATCATAGAAGGACTATTAAGAAAAGAATCTCCTGTCTCATCTATGAATCAAAATGAAGTAGCGGTCTATGAAATACTTAAGTCGAACAGTGAGTGTAATATCGGTTTTATTTTAGAACAGGTACACATGACCAGAGCTGGGTTAAAAACACTTCTCAAAAGAATGCTTGAAAGTGGCCATATCAAATCTAAAGGAGCGGGCAAAGCAACCGTTTATTACGTTTGATAGGCGCTTAGCTTCCGTAGCGATTTAAAAAATTAAGATTAATAAATAATAATTTTTTCCCCTCCACCATTCTGCGGGAATGGTGTCACCCCAAAAAACTGAAATGCACTTTCTAATAATATCGGTAGATTGCCTACGTGTATCATTAACCTCTTGTAGTGGTTATGAAACCTCTTAAAGAGGTTGATATTTTCGTCTTTTCTTGTTACAATTTGTCTATGCTCGATAAAATCTTGGGCAGTGAAACTGCCATGAAAATTATGTTCCATCTTATTCACTACGGTGAGATTTATCCCTCCGCGGTGGCCAAGGACTATAAAATTTCGCTTAGTGCAGTTCAAAAACAATTTGCTCGTTTTGAGGAAGCTGGAATTCTTGTATCAAAGCTTGTTGGGAAAACGCGAGTGTATTTGTTCAATCGAAAGTCTCCAACGGTTAGGCCATTTATAGATTTAATCAAGGTTTATTACGATGGACTCTCGTTAGATGACAAAGAGAAAATTTTTAGTACCAGAAGAAGACCACGAAGACCTGGCAAGCCTGTTATAAGAAAGGGAAATGTTCTTGAAGATTAATTTAAAAAACTGCACAGAAAAAGATCTTTGGGAATATGTGGCCGTTCATCTTAAGAAAAACGGGATTGATACCATCCTTGTCGGTGGTTCCGTTGTTGCTATTTATTCAAACGGTGCTTATCAGTCAGGAGACTTAGATTTTGTCAGAGCAAGTATGTTTGTGACAAAGCTCGATGAGACAATGGGCGAACTTGGTTTCAAAAAGCATGGCAGACATTTTGTTCATCCAGAGTGTCGGCACCTTTACGTAGAATTTCCAGGTGGACCTCCACTTGGAATTGGCGAAGATAATTCGATTATTCCTGATGAAGCTGAAGTTGAGGGCACGATTATAAAAATTTTATCTCCAACAGATTGCGTGAAAGATCGACTTGCTTCATACATTTATTTCAAAACTCAAGATGGAATGGATCAGGCTGTGTTGGTTGCTAAAAATCAAGATGTGAACTTCTCAAGCATTAAGAAATGGTGTGCTGGCGAAGGTCATCCTGAAATCTTTGATGAGTTTCTTACTGAACTAAAGAGGCGTGGTAAAAATCGGTAGCGATTTAGAAAATAAAGTTTGAAGAATATAGCTTTTTTTTCCTCCACCATTCTGCGGGAATGGTGGTCACCCCCAAAACAAACAGCCATTTTCCTTTACTATCAGCGAGTTAGCTTGCTGATAGGTTTGGGATAAACCTAAATGGTGTTTATCTCAAATTATGTAAAATATGTTATCCTAAGTAATTATAATGACGTTAATCTTATTTTTTTATCATAAAATATTGTGGATAAATTCAAGGCAGTGTTATCATGATAAATACGGAGATGGCTTATGCTAGAGAAGGAAACCATTCTAAGTGAAAAAAGTTGGATTCCAACGGATTATGGTTTTTTCCATACAAAAGAAAATATTAAGTTCGTCAAAATTTCAAATAGAGACTCACTAAAAGATATCTTGAAATTTTTTGACCTTATGTCACGTCAAGAGAAGTTTGGAGTCATTTGTAATTCTTTTAAAGAATCCGATCTGCAATTGCTTAGAGACAAAAAAATTTCTTACTGCATTCCTGAACGTGAGATAAAAATTTTTTCATCAAAGAATAGTGAAATTGAGGGCGAACCTTTTTCTATAAACGAGCAACTGCATAAAATTAATCCGACCATAATAGTCTCACCGTCTGGACTTGAAATTGTTGATACGATCTTCAAATTAGATGAAAGTGAAATTCAAAGCACGCCTGCAAAAATTTCTAAAACATACAATCTTTCCCGCTCAAAACTAAGCACGATAATGACTGCTTTCAAAGTAAAAAAACTTTTTGACTTAAAAGGGAAATTGCTCGACTTGCCCCCTACGTGGTGGTTTGAGTCTTTCAATAACCCCATTACTAAAAGAAAGATGACACCCTTTAAGACAGTTAAAACTAGAAAATATGTTTTAAAGGGATCAAATGATCTCACTCAATTTCAAGATAAAATTATTAAGTTAAAAGAACAAAAGATAGAAGTTGAAATTGGTGGGATAAGTTATTTAAACCTACTTGGTGTTTTAAGATCGCCAGAATTTGATCTTCTGGTGCGGGCCGATCAGTTAGTTGCTGTTGTCGAACTTCTTGATTTACGTCCTGCTAAAAAAGGTGAAGTAGCAAATCTTGTTTGGATCACACCTTTGATTGGCGGTATTAAGAGTGAAAAACTTGAAGCAAAAAAAATATGTTCGACAAATGCTTTAAAGAGAATAAACGTTCTTCGCTATCTTTGGGGACTTAACTACGATGAAGAACGGGTAAAGGAAGAAAGAAGAAATATTTTAGAGGAATATTTTAATGAAATTAGAAAACGCCATAATTGAAAAATGGAAAAAAGATATCGAGTTCTGCTTGCCGGGCCTTCTTGGTGCGATAGAAAAACAGAAATCGACAACGTTCCTTATTGGGGCGTGGAGAAGAAATCTTACATTAAGGATGGCATGGTTTTTTGTGAGGATGAGGAAGGGCGGATTATTGAAATCCAGATTCTTAACCTCAGCTCGTTGGCCCTTTCGAAGGCGTCATAATTTGATTTTATGGAGACATAAACATGACATTTGCGCTTGTTGAAAGCTTGGTGTGAGAGATGTGCCGAAGGTAATGACATGTTAGAAAGATTTCTTAAATTGAAGCAATTTGTCTATTTCAGTATTGTGGATAAAAACTTTTTCATTCTTCTTTTAGGATTAATAAGTTTTGTCCTAAAGTTTTAATATAAAAAATGGAGAAAGAGATGAGAATTTTGCCACTATGTATTCTTTCGATAGCAATATTATTTTCAAGCTTTTCATTCTGCGAAGACAAAACAAACTATCTCTCAGTTGAAGGGGCATTAGTTTGGCAAAGTAAGAATGACCAACGTATACCAGGTAATACTGGAACTCTGTTTTCCCTCAGCGATTTTGATCGTGGCCCTTTTAAGGCCTATCGTATTTATGCAGGAAAAAGATTCAATAAAAAACATGAGATAAGACTTCTGTATGCCCCTTTAGAGCTGAAACTGACCGGGGAATTTAATCAAGCTGTAAACTACATGGGCAGAACCTTTGCTGCAGGAGTTTCGACAAGTGCCTATTACAAATTTAACTCATATCGCCTTACCTACGCCTACCACTTTGATAAAATCAAAGACTGGGAGTTAGCGTGCGGGCTTAGCGGAAAAATTCGAGATGCAGAAGTAAGTCTTACCCAAAGAGGCATAACGGAGCAGAAAAAAAATGTCGGTTTTGTTCCGCTCATTAATTTTCAAGCGAGGAGAGCTCTTCATGAAAAATGGGCAGTCAGTTTCGATTTAGATGGACTTGCAGCACCTCAAGGACGGGCCTTTGATGCGGCATTCTTTCTTGAACACAATATTTTTGCCCCTGAAATAATCATGTTTGGAGGGTACCGCACTGTAGAGGGTGGAGCTAATAACGACAAAGTGTATAACTTCGCATGGTTTCACTATGCCGTATTGGGGTTAAAAGGATTTTTCTAATTCGCCTAAAACCAAAAAAAATTCATGCTTATGGTGAAAAAAGGGATCGACTAAGAGTAAGCCAAGGTTAAATCATTTTTAAATGCGTGCGTGCATTGGGTCGAAATTTCTGACGAGGTCTTTCGTAATAATTTGACGGAATAGAAAAATAATAGAAAGCTTTACAAAGTTTTCTATCACCGTTTTTTGTATGACTTCATTTCAAAGGTTGGTTATGAAATTTGTTTTATTTTTTGTGTTGATGATTTCTTCTTTTACCATTTACGCGAGTTCCCTCGTCGAAAAGGATCTCGCCCTTTTAAAAGAAACCTCAAAAGTCCTTCTTCCTACGATGAATGATTTTCGAGAGAGAATTATCCCCATTATGAAAAAAACTGAAGATGATTCAAGTTATATTTTGTCATTAAGTGAAAATGATTCTCTTAATGATTTCTGGACAACTTATCATAATGCCCGTGTTGTCCTTGGCGTTTTGCAAAGTACCTACAAAGATGAAAAAAACAATCCTGATGCAGCTTTTATTTATTATCTAAGCTCACTTCTTCTTCATAATTCGGCGACTGAAATTGTTGTGTCTGTTTGGGATAACGATATCATGAGAAAAAAACTTGATATGACCAATCCTAAAGAGGTTCCGCAAGGGACTTTTCACTCAATGGAAAACGAAATCTTTGATGCTAACTTAGGAGACAAAACGATTAAACGTATTCCAACATTTTTTGAAATGCCCGACATCAAGTTAGCGCGCGATACTTTTAATCAACATCTTCTTCGTTTCGCACCAACTTCCCCTCTTGTCGATGAGCTTAACCCTATTCTTAAAGATCAAGAAAAATTAAGAAAAAAATATCGTTCTTTCATTGAAGATTCTATGAATGTACTCACTCTTGGTTGGAGAAATTTACAGTACACCTTTTATGAAATTTACTACGATCTTTTTGCGAAAATTTCAACATGGATAGGCGATACAAAAGTTTTTAGACAAAATTCTGAGCTTCATTATGGTGATACTTTTATTTCAAAAAAATTGGCCAACGATTTTTTAAACAAGCTTAATTCTGGTGATCTTGTAATAGGCCGCGGAAATTGGTTTTTATCTAACGCTTTTATGGTGGGTTTTTGGCCTCACTCAACAATTTATTTAGGGAATGCGACAAAACTTAAAAAATCATTTGATAATGATCAAGAGGTTCAAGATTACTTCACGACTGTTTGTCGAAGCGAAGGAATTGTTTGTTACAACCTTTCAACGTATCTAGAAGCTTCGAAGCGCACGAAGGAAGCTTGGTCAGATTATTTAATCCCTGATAGTCATGGTGACGAAAAGGTGATGATTGAAGCAACTTCTGATGGTGTTATTTTATCAAGCGTCTATGGTTATATGGCAGATTTTTTGGCAGGGATGCGCCCTCTTTTAGGCCAAGTAGATAAGGCCAAGGCCATCGTGGAGTCTTTTAAAAGATTCGGATTGCCTTATGATTTTGATTTCGATCTTCGCAACGAAGACCGTCTTGTTTGCAGTGCCCTTCTTGATAAATCTTATCGCCCTGAACCCCTTTATGGGAAGCAAGGGATTCATTTTGAGACAAACTATACAACGAAATTAGGCCGCCCTGTCCTTCCTCCAAACAATATTGTGGTCAAGGCCTTTGAAGAAAATGTGCTGGCCCAAAGGGCAAAAGAATTAGTTTTTGTGGCCTTCCTTAAAGGTGACAAGGCATCTAATTCTGCGATCTTTGCTGATGAAAAGACCTTTTATCAGTCGCGCCTTTGGCCGCGCTGGTCTTTTATGCAAAATGAATGACTGTTACGATGAGGTCATCGTGCTATGCGTGAAAAAAGTTCACGCATAGCTTCTTTTTCCTAAATTTATTTCTCTGTGTGGTATTGGTGCCGGCAACCTAAATTAAAGAGGTCGCACAATGAAATCAATCCTTATTTTAATCGCCTTAGTTCTTTTTATCTCTACAAATATTTTTGCCACAACACTCGATAGAGATCTTCGTCTTCTTAAAGAAACGACAAATTTGCTTCTTCCTCTCATGGATCATTTTCGTGAAGACATTGCGCCTCTTGTAAACAAAGTCAAAGAAAATCCCAAATATAAAATGTCGCTAAGTGAAAGTGATACTCTCTCCGAGTTCTGGACAACTTATCACGACGTGCGAATGACTTTAGGCGTTTTACATAGCTCCTATTCAAAAGAACAAAATAGTGGTGATGCTAGTTTTCTAAGATATTTGAGCGCTCTTCTTCTTCAAAATAGTGCCGCAGAAATTGTCAAAACTGTTTGGGATAATCCTCTCATGCGAGAGAGACTTGATATAATGAATCGCAAAGAAGTTCCGCAAGGGACTTATCATTCAATGGAAAATGAAGTTTTTAAAAGTAAGCTTGATGACAAGTCCGCGAGTCTGCCTGTTGTTACTTTTTTAGAAATTGCTGACGTAAAAACTGCTCAAGAAAATTTTAACCAAAATGAGTTTGATAAGGATATTTCTTCTGTCGTTTTGGAATTAGAACCAATTTTAAAAGATCAAGAAGCTTTACATGTGACATTAAGCCCCTTTGTCAATGATAGTGGAAATCATCTTACTCTTGGTTTTCGTAATCTCGATTATAAGTTTAATAAAATTTACTACAAATTATTTTCTAAAATTTCAACGTGGATAGGCGATACGAAAGTTAAGAGAACCAATCCTGAACTTCATTATGGTGATACTTATATTACGAAGGATATGGCCAATAAATTTTTAGATAAACTTAATCCAGGTGATCTTGTTGTGAGCCGTGGAAATTGGTTTTTATCGAATATATTTATGGTCGGATTTTGGCCTCACTCTACAATCTATTTAGGAAATTCTTCTAAACTTAAGAGCGCTTTCGATAACGACCAACAAGTGAAAGATTATTTTACAAAGCTATGCAAAAAAGAAGCTATCGTTTGTTACAATTTAACGACGTATCTTGAGGCTTCAAAAAAGACTCGTGCAGCGTGGTCACAGTATTTAACACCAGACAAGCATGGTGAAGAAAGAGTGATGATTGAAGCCACCTCTGACGGTGTTATTTTGTCGACTGTCTACGAATATATGGCGGATTTTTTAGCAGGCATGCGACCTGTTCTTGCTCCACTTGATAAAGCGAGGGCCATTGTAGAAGCGTTTAAGAGATTTGGCCTTCCTTATGATTTCGATTTTAATCTTTTAAACGAAGACAGACTTGTTTGTAGTGCTCTTGTTGATAAATCTTTTAGTGCAGAACCTCTTTATGGAAAGCAAGGAATTCATTTTGATACGAATTATAGCACGACACTTGGACGCCTTGTTTTACCTCCAAATAATATAGTTCATAAAGCCTATGAAGAAAATGTTCTTCAATCAAGAGCAAAGGAATTAACTTTTGTGGCCTTTTTGAGAGGATATAAATTATTAAATAATGCAAATTTTACGACTGAAAAAGTTTTTTATGAATCAAGATTATGGCCAAAATGGTCCTTCATGCAGGAGTAGCTTTTTGACGGCCTTTAAGTTCCGCTTTGATAAATAATGACTCTAATTGTTTTTAAAATAATTGCTAGCTCTAAAACGAGTGATCTATTTTTGATGTAATACAAATCATATTGAAGTTTAATAAGAGAGTCATTTTCAGTCATCCCATATTTGTATGAGACCTGGGCCCACCCTGTAAGCCCTGGCTTCACAAGATGTCGTTCATTATAGAAAGGAATGCTTAGGCTTAGTTTTTTAACAAACTCAGGACGTTCAGGTCGAGGGCCTATAAAACTCATTTCGCCTTTTAGAATATTTATTAGCTGCGGTAATTCATCGAGCCGACTTTTTCTGAGAAGGCCCCCGAGAGTTGTTACACGTGAATCATTTTTACTGGCCCACTGGGCCCCCTCTTTTTCAGCATCTTTTTTCATCGAACGAAATTTATAAAGTATAAATTCTTTTCCGAGTAGCCCGACTCTTTTTTGAGAATAGATGATGGGAAAACCTGAAGTTACGCCGACAATAAGCGCAACAAAAATAAGAAGTGGGGAAAGTAGGATAATAAGGGCAAAAGCGAGGAGGCGATCTGTTAAACTTTTCATCTTATCGTGAATGCGTTTTCTACTGTCAAAAAGGTTGTCGATAAACCAATGCTCTCCGATGTGTTTAATAAATACTGAGTGGCAGAGATTTTCAAGAAAAGAAGAGAGACGGATAATATCAATTTTAAGAGGGAGACTACAAAAAACTTCATGGACAACTTTTGAATCATGAAAGCAATCATCATCGACGATAAGATACTGAGTGCTTTCTTTTTCTAAAACTTGTTGTAGCGTACTGATCGATTCTTTTTTTATATTAAATCGTCTCGTAATACTAATTCCACAAAATGGCCGGTTTGCAATTTCATTTTCAATCTCGGAAATGGTATCACTCTGTGTAATAAGGATGGCCGGAAGTATTGTTCTTCGTTGGGCAAAGAGTTTAAAATAAAGCCGCCGCCAAAGTGAAAGTAAGATAAAAATGATAAAAGCAAAAATAACAAAACTTAAGATAGATCGAACATAGAAGAAAACTCGAAATTTATGTAGCCATAAAAAAGCCAAGAGAGCTGAGACAACTGAAGCATTGATGCTTCCTTTTAAAAGCGTTATGCCATTCATCGTCACTTCATCAGCATAAAGATCAAAAATATAAAACACCATAAAAAACAGTGGCAAAAAAGTAGTAAAGCCCCAGATGTAGTCATTTATAAAAACGCTATCCATTTGGCGAATATAAAGGTCTGTGGCCCAGAGAATAAAAATGGAGGAAATGTAGAGGGCCAAATCACCTAAAAAAAGAATGGCTTGGCGTAAGTGTCTGCTTTGCATAGTGACTCTATTTTATAAGGGTTTTGTATTTTTGAGAAGGAATAACAAATGATTGTGTGCATAGAATGATTTTTTTAAAAACCAAGTGAAATAGTCGGGTTTTTTGATCTAGACTAACGAGCTTCTTTAAGGGATCGTAAAAGGGTTTTTTTACACCGTTTTATTAGTGAGGTTTATATGAATCAAGAAATCATTTTGATGGGTGATGAGGCCCTTGCTCACGCTGCAATTGACAGTGGACTAAAGGCCATCTTTTCTTATCCGGGAACGCCTTCTACTGAAATTTTTGAAAGTGCAGAAGAAATTATTCATAAGCTAGGCGATGGGCGTGTCGCTCGCTGGGCGCCCAATGAAAAAGTGGCGTATGAAATGGCCTTAGGAGCAAGTTATAGTGGAGGACGAGCTCTTACGACCATGAAGCATGTCGGCCTCAATGTGGCCATGGATGCTTTTGTTAATTCTGCGCTCACTGAAGTGCGCGGAGGATTTGTTGTCGCGGTTGCCGACGATCCAAGCATGCATAGTTCACAAAATGAACAAGACTCGCGCTTGCTTGCTGATTTTGCCATGATCCCTTGTTTTGAGCCTTCAACGATTCAAGAAGTTTACGACTATACTTGTAAGGCTTATGAAGTTTCAGAACGATTAAAAATCCCTGTGGTTCTTCGTCTCGTGACTCGCTTAGCTCATTGCCGTGGAGTCATTCATAAAGGCCCGACAAAACCAATTAGCTCAATCGGTGCTCCTCCAATGAATGAAAAAGATGGATGGGTTCTTATTCCTTCTGTGGCCCGCAGTCAGTATATGAAACTTAGAAATAAAATAAAAGTTTTTACGGAAGAAGCCAGTGCCATGAATCAGATAAAAAACAGTGGGCACAAAATTGGGGTGATTGCTGCTGGAATGGGGCGCGCTTATTTTAATCAAGTCATGAGAGAAAATCCTGAAATTGCAAACTACAATCGTTTTGATGTTTCGGCCTATCCTGTCGATTTCAAGGCCCTCAGTAGTTTTGTAAATTCCTGTGAAGAGGTTTTTGTTTTTGAAGAAAATTTTCCTTATCTTGAAGATATGATTTTAAAACTTATGAGTAAAACAAAAATTCATGGGCGTCGCGATCAGACCTTTTCCATTATGGGGGAACTGTCTCCACTGACTCTTCGTCAGGCCTTAAAACTTAATATTCCTCAAAGTAAAGGGAGGGCGACTATTGATCTTGTCGGTCGTCCACCAAGGCTTTGTGAAGGATGTGGACATGAAGATGCCTATGAGGCCCTCAATCAGGCTTATGCGAATGTTGGTGTTACTGATCCTCGCGTTTATGGTGATATTGGTTGTTACACGCTAGGTGCCCTTCCTCCTTTTTCAACGATCTCAACTTGTGTAGAAATGGGAGCTTCAGCAGGCATGGCCCTTGGCGCTGCTTATGCGGGTTTAACTCCGGCCGTTGGTATTATTGGGGATTCAACTTTTTTTCATTCTGCGCTTCCTACTGTTGTAGCGATGGCAAAATCAAAAGTAAATGTCACTTTGATTGTGATGGATAATAGAATTACAGCAATGACAGGACAGCAGCCGACAATCGCTACAGATATTATTCCTGACATCGCTAAAGCGGTTGGGTTTAACGAAGAAAATATTCATCATCTGGTTCCTCTTTCAAAAAATCATGCGGAGAATGTGAAGGCCCTCGAAAAAATTCTTAAGCACGATGGCCCCGATCTGGTCATTTTTAAGCGCGAATGTATTCAGGCCTTCCGTAAAGGCATTTATAAAACAATTCAAAGTGATAAAAAATAAGAGAGAACTATTATGAATAAATTTACTAAAGCACAAAGTGTTATTATAGCAGGTGTGGGTGGGCAAGGAGCAGTAACGGTTGCACAACTTATTTTAGGAGCTGCTTGGAAATCGAAACTTCATGTTCTGCAATCTGAAGTTCACGGTATGAGTCAGCGAGGTGGTGCCGTTAATGCTCAAGTTCTTTTTGATACAGAACCGGTCACAAGCCCTATCGTGATGGAAGGGGCCGCTGATTATTTGGTGGCCATGGAACCTTTGGAGGCCCTTCGCTATCTCCCTCTTTTAAGTAAAGAGGCAGTGATGGTTGTTTCAACTGTCCCTCTTAAAAACATGGCAAATTATCCTGAGATCAGCTCGGTTTTAAAAGAATTAGAATCTTTTAAGGGCATTACTTTGGTCGACACTGATCGCTACGCAAAAGAGCTAAACTACCGCAATGCTGGGAATATGGTTCTTCTTGGCGCTCTTTCAAAAAGTCTTCCTTTTTCTTATGAAATCTGGAAAGAAACAATTGCAGAACGGTTTAAAGATAAAGGGGATAAAATTATTGAACAAAATTTTCAAGCCTTTGATGTGGGTAGAAAATTATGAGTAGTACAAACTTTATTCATGAGTCCTTCGTCTATCGTCTGCTTATAGATCATGGAATTAAAGCTCCCAAATTTGGTTCAGTAAAAGTTGACAGCGATGTCGAAAATTTACCTTTTCGTGAAGGTGAACCTGTTGTTGTAAAAGGCCTAGGAAATAATCTTTGGCATAAGTCTGATGAAGGCGCTCTTCATTTTATTTCTTATAAAAAAGAAAAAATTCTTGAGCTTCATCAAGATATGAAAAAGCGTCTTGGGACAAAATATCCTTGGATTGAAACGATGGTTTGTTCACGAGCTAATTTTAAGACAGTCAGCGGTCTTCCGACTGAAGGGTTTGTGAGTCTTAAGCGTGATGATGCTTCCGGTGTTGTCATTAGTTTTGGAATAGGTGGAATTCACGCAGAAGCTTGGGCCCAAGAAATTGGGGGAGGCGTGATGATGTGGTCTCCAGAGCTCACGACTCCAAAGGAGGCCTTCGAAGAAATTCGTTCACACTGGTTGGGACGAGTTTGGATGGGGCAACTACGCCAAGGGAAAAAACTTGTTGACGCTGATAAGCTTCTTGATTTTTTAAATGGCCTTTGGGCCATTGCTATGAACATGGCGGCACAAAAGATCGAATTACTTGAAATGAACCCCGTGGTTGTTGATGAAGATGGATCTCCGATTGCTCTCGATGGTGTCGGTACTTTTGTTACAGAAGAATCTAAAGATTTTATTGGCGTGAAAATCACTCCTGAGTCTCTTCTTAATCCTAAAAGTGTTGCGATCGCTGGTGTTTCTGAAAAAGTTGGAAATTTTGGACGAAGGATTTTAGAAAATTTAATCAGTTCTTCTAAAACCAATAATGGTGTCAAAGAAATTTTAGTGATTAAGCCGGGCACAGAGGAATTTTTAGGAGTTCGTTGCTACCCTGATATAAAAGTTTTAAAAGATCATCCTGCTCAAATTTTAATTTTAGCTTTACCTGCTGCACTTACTGTAAAAACAGTGATGGATCTTTGTGAGCAAGGGGGCGGGGCAGAGATTGTGTATTTGGTTGCAGGTGGAATTGGTGATGGCGGGGATAAAACTGGCCTTGGCGCGCAAATGAATGAACTTCTTGCCACTCGAAGATCAAAAGGTCTTTGGACTCCCGCCTTGATTGGCCCTAATAGTTTAGGGATCGTTCTTTCACCAAAAAAATTAAGCACTCTTTTTATTTCGCAGGAAAAACTTCCTATTCATTATAGTGAAAAAGGAAATGTGGGAATGGTTAGTCAAAGTGGGGCGTTTTTTATTACGCGTCTTTCAAAGGAAACAACTCTTCCGATTAAATATGGTTTTTGTATTGGCAATCAGATGGATCTTAAAATTTCTGATTTTTTAACAATCATGGGAACAGACAAAGACCTTCGTGTGCTTGCTTGTTATGTTGAAGGTTTCGCGAGTGGTGAAGTTCTTCGTTTTGCAAAGACAGCAAAAAAATTAATAGCAGAAGGCAAACACGTTGTTCTTTATCGTGGAGGACGTAGCGAAGAAGGAATGAAGGCAGCGGCCGGGCACACTGGGGCCATGGCCGGAAATTATGAACTTCAAAAAAAGATCATTGCGAAATCTGGCGTCTACACTACTGAAAGTTTTGCAGAATTTTCTTCGATCTTGGCCCTTCTTTCAACGTATCCCAACTATAATCATGCAAAAAAGATTGCAGTGATTTCCAATGCTGGTTTTGAAACAGTTTCTAGTGCTGATAATTTGGGATCACTTAGAAAAGAAAAACGCTCTAATCGTATGATGAGTTTAACTTCAGAAATGAAGTCAGCTCTTACTGATGTTTTTGTAAAAAAAGGTTTGGCCGAATTGGTGGGGGCTTCAAATCCCTTGGATCTTACTCCTATGGCCGATGAAGAAACTTATCTTGAAAGTTTGAAAGTTTTTGCAAAATCTGAAGCAGATGCCGTCGTTTTTTGCGCAGTTCCTTTGACTGATCGGTTTAATAGTAAAGATCCAGAGGCCGTTCGATCTTTTGCAAAAAGCGTAAAGGAGATTTCCTTAGAAAACAGTAAGCCTGTTTTAGTCGCTATTGATTCAGGAAATCTTTATGATGACTATCGACGAATTTTTAAGGAAGTTGGATTGCCTGTTTTTGTTTCTATTGAGGAGGCCTTTGCCGCTTTAAAATATGAGTAACTGCTCGCCCTTTCGTGCAGTTTAATAATTAGTGTGAGTAGTTACAAATATGAACGAAATTAAAAAAAGTGCTCAGGAAAAATTAAGTAATATTGATGACTATTTTGAGATTAGTGTACTTATTGATTTCATTTTTACGAATAGTTTAAATCTTTTTGTTTGGCAGCACCAAAAAGCACATGAAAAAAGAGTCTTTCATTTTGGGCGTATTTCTAAGCTTGATAAAATGGAAAATCTTTTAAAAATTGTGCCCTCCAAAACAGAACAATTTAAATTTGAAGTCAAAAGTCCACTCTATCTTTTCTCAGAAGATAAGGCCGTTGCGTGGAAGTGTCGGATTAAGCGCTTTGAAGCTGGACTTGTGACTTGTGAGTATCCTTTGAAAATTGCTCGTGTAGAGAGGGACTATATTAAAAAACTGCAATTTATCGAGATGGAAGATGAAGAAAAATTTCTCAAAATGCGCTCTACACCGAGAGCAAATGCTAATGAGGGGCAGATGATCACTCTTGAGCGTTTTAAATCTGGAAAAATGGTGACGCAATTTTTATATGATTTATCTCAAGGTGGAATGGCCTTTTTAGTTGAAGATCCAGGTGAATATGAGGTAGGAGAAAAGCTACGATTGTTTGGCCTTGATGGTGTTGAGCTCGAAAAGAAAATTGACGGCGAGGTTGTCGCTATTCGAAAGAAAGAAGAGGCCCTCGGCGATTATAAGATTTGTATTAAATTTTTAGAATCATGGTGAAAATAAAATGAATGTAAAAACGAATGCTAAGGGAAAAAATGCTATTACTCCTACCCGTGCTGAGAATTATTCAGAATGGTATTTAGAAGTTATTAAGGCCGCTGATTTGGCAGAAAATTCACCTGTTCGTGGTTCAATGGTGATTCGTCCTTGGGGCTATGGAATTTGGGAAAATATTCGAAATGTTCTGGATGTGATGTTTAAAGAAACAGGCCATGAAAATGCTTACTTCCCTCTTCTTATTCCTGTAAGTTTTTTGGAAAAAGAAGCCGAGCACGTTGAAGGTTTTGCAAAAGAGTGCGCCGTTGTAACTCATCATCGTCTTAAGGGTGATGGCAAGGGCAAGTTAATACCTGATGGGGAGTTAGAAGAACCTTTTGTGATTCGTCCAACTTCAGAAACCATTATTGGCCATATGTTTGCGAAATGGTCTCGCTCTTATCGGGATCTTCCTATTCTTATTAATCAGTGGGCAAACGTCATGCGCTGGGAAATGCGCACACGTATGTTTCTTCGAACGGCCGAATTTTTATGGCAAGAAGGCCATACTGTTCATGCGACTTCTGATGAGGCCATGGATGAAACTTTAAAAATGCTTGATGTCTATGAGCGTTTTGCCAAAGATTATCTAGCGATCCCTGTTATTAAGGGGGAGAAAACTAAAAATGAACGTTTTCCAGGGGCCGTAAATACTTTTACGATCGAAGCGATGATGCAAGATGGGAAGGCCTTACAAGCAGGAACAAGTCACTTCTTAGGGCAAAATTTTTCAAAGGCCCAAGAAATAAAATTTTTAGGGCCGAATGAAAAAGAAGAGTTTGCTTGGACAACTTCATGGGGCGTTTCAACTCGTTTGATTGGTGGACTTATCATGACTCACTCAGATGACGATGGCCTTGTTTTACCTCCTAAAATTGCCCCTGCTCACATTGTCCTTATGCCGATTTGGAAAAATCCGGAAGAAGAAAATCAAGTTTTAGCTTATGTTGAAAATCTTGCAAAAGAACTTCGCGGTGTGAATTTTAATGATGGTAAAATTGTTGTAAAAGTAGATAAGCGTGATATTCGTGGTGGTGAAAAATCTTGGCAGCATATTAAAAAAGGCGTGCCTGTACGAATTGAAATTGGCCCTCGTGATATGGCCTCCGATTCTGTTTTCTTTGCAAGAAGAGATAAAGATCCTAAAGATAAATGTTCAATGCCAAGAGCAGAATTTATTTCAAAAATTTCTTCGATCTTAGAAGAGATGCAAGAAAATATTTACAAGCGAGCTTTGGAGTTTAGAAATAAAAATATTCATAACGTCAATTCACTTGATGAACTTCGTACTCTTTTTGCGGGCGATGAAAAAAAGATTAATGGATTTGCCTTTTGCCATTTTAATGAGTGCGAAGAGGCGATTAATCATCCCATTATGGCAGAACTTAAACTTACTATTCGCTGCTTGCCATTAGAGGGCAAGCTCGAAGAAGGGAAGTGTCTTTTTACAGGACTTCCTTCTTCTAAGCGTGTCATTATCGCTAAGTCATATTAAGAGTTTTCTAGTGAAGAAGTTTTACGGCGTTTTTAAAAATGCTGGGTTTAAAATTTTCTTCATTACTAACTGCTTCTTTGCAATCAAGGGCGTAAGCGTCTAGTTTGCAATTGGTTTCAAGGTTCGTGCATGTATCGGCACGAACCGAAGCTGCAATCTTCATGCAAACAGTATTCGCTTTAATGATCGTCACAAAGCCTGCGGCCATTTCAATTCCATTGTCATCAATTCGGCCTGCTGTAAGTTTGGTGACTTTATAATTTTCATTAACATTATTAATGAGAAGTTCAACGGCAACCGTTTTTAAAAGATCGTCAGTTACGTTGGCGGGAAGTTGAGTTGTTGCAAAACTTGATATACTTGTAAAACATAAAAGAAAAACAAAAGTAGTTTTAAGTGAGCGTTTCATCTTTTCTCCTTTAATATTATGAATCACTATTAGAGAAGATTAGAGGATTCGTGTCAATGAACGGCATCTAATGCCACGTCCTCGGCTTTTCTTTTCATTCCTGAATTCAAGTTTGAAATGCAACTTTAAAATTTTTTTTAAAATTTCATTAAAGTTTTTTTGTCAAATGTCGAAAGGTAGACGGACTATTTTGCCTTTTAAGGAGATGTTTATGAGAATTGACTGGTCATTTTTATGCGTGGTGATGCTTTTTATTTTGACGTCTTTGTCCTTACCCGCACTAGAGTCTAAATCATCGCAAAGTTTAAATAAAGGGACAACTTGGGACCAAAATACAATTAGTAGTCAAGAGCGAGATCAATTTTTTCTTGAGTCAAAGATTGAACCTTTGATTTCAAAATTAGATGAAGTGGATCGCGATCGCCTTTGGGTTCGTGCGAGAAAAAATAAAATGGCAGAATTAAAAAAACTATATCCCAATATACCTGAGGCAAAACTTAAATTATTACAAAGTCGTGCAAAAAAAAATGATATTCAAACAGGAAGTGCTCTATGAAAAATTCATTTTTAATTTTATTAACAAGTTTAATAAGTGGGCAGGGCTTTTGTGATGTTTTATTTATAGATTTAAACTTTTCGGACAAAGAGGTTGCTGTCGCACGTGAAGCGGCAGAGGCAAGAGGTGAAAATCTTATTGTAGTTCCTGATATGCCAACGCAAACACGTCGTAAGTTGAGAGGGATGTATGAAAATGTTTCCCGCTTGCATGCTGAGGCCCAAAAAAGCGAGAGAACTATAGCAAGCTTGAAGGATAAGCTTGCAAGAGATCCTTCTTTAAGTACTGATGCAATTTCTAAGTTGATGAAGGTTGACCCTCAGCAAGCTGGTATAAAACTAGATCAATCGCTCAAGATTAATTCACAGATAGCAAGTGAAATGCTCAGTGGTTCAAAATTATTGGTGGATCTGCGTGATCGTAAGGCAGACTATGAGGCATTACGTGGGCAAAATGTAGATTTTAAAAATTTGCCAGCTCAAGTCGATGCTCAAATTAGTCAGCTGCAAAAAAATGGCTCTAAAGTTTCATCGCTTCTTATCTCAGGTAATCATACGGAAAGTTATTTTGGTGAGGCCGGTGAAATTAAATTTAAAGATATTTCTAATCTTAATAAAAAATATCCAGGAGTTTTAAGCGATGTGCGAAGTGCTTATTTGTGGGGTTGTTATACAGCAACTGTTGATGAAGTTGAAAAATGGCGAGGAGAATTTCCAAGTGTAAATGTTGTAGGATTTGATAATCGTTCTTCAACGCAACGTAATCAATACAATATGTCTTTTTTAAAAAAAGCAATGGCCTTAGATACTGCGCCAGCACCCGTTCAAGAGGCCGCTAATGAAAATGTGACACCGATTGATCCTAATGCGCCTCTTCCTCCTGCAGATTCTAAATCTTCGCTTAGTTTTGTCGATAAAATGTTAAAAGCAATTCCTGGTATTGGAAAACCTTTCGGACTTGAAGGTGCCGTCTGCCTTGATGATTTTTATTATTCTGCAACTTCAAGAAAAACTCGAATGCTAAATGATAAAGGGGCGCTATGTAGTCCTTCGAATTTAGCAGAATTAAATGAACAAAAATATTTTGTAGACTATTACTACAATGCTTCTCCAGGATATGAGGATGTTCCAGAGGATGTGGGATCGAGTCCTTTGCGTCGTTTTTACTCGCTCGCAAAGAAAATGGCCACTTGTGATCAAGCTAAAAAATATGGCCTCTACAGAGAGGCCGCTATCAATTTAATATTTTATAAAAACATAGCCTACAATTTTTATATGAAATACTTTAATGACATGAAAGCTTTGCAAGTCGATTTATTAAGTCGCGGAGTTGATTTACGTATTCCTGATCTTTCCTCTGTTACTACAACACGAAAAGAGATTATTAATTTCGGAAAAACACTCAATGATGTAGCAAAAGGATCAGCCGATTCACCAGCAATTCAAAAGATGAATTCAAAATATCAGGCGTTGCTTGTCAATTTAAGCTGTGTTCCTTCTCATTGGATAGACGTCGCGGGAAGACCTAGTGATCTTGATGATCCTAGCGATGCTTGTATGCTAGGAAAATAAGTTAGCAACAGAAAGATAACGTTCACCAGTGTCGTAGCAGAAAGTGATAACCTTGCTTCCTTCTTTCATTGAAGAAATTTGTTTGGCGACGGCCGCTAAAACAGCACCTGATGAAACGCCAATCATGAGGCCTTCTTTTTTGGCGGCCTCTTGAGCAAATTTAAAGGCCTCATCGTTAGTTACGGTAATAATTCCATCGACAACCTTGTTGTTATAATTGTTTGGAACAAAACCAGCACCAATGCCTTGTAAGGGGTGAGGGCCGGGCGATTTTCCACTAAGAACGGCGGAGTCATTTGGCTCAACTGCAAACGTTTTCATGTTTGCAAACTTTTCTTTTAAAATTTTTGAACAGCCACTAATGTGTCCCCCTGTACCAACACCAGCAATCATATAATCAAAACCCTGAGGAAAATCTTCGATGATTTCCATGGCCGTTGTTTTTTCATGAATTGCAGGATTCGCCTTATTATCAAATTGCATCGGCATCCAAGAATTTGGTGTTTCTTTTGCTAATTGGGTTGCTCTTTCTATAGCGCCTTTCATTCCTTTTTCTCTTGGAGTTAACTCAAGTTTTGCTCCAAAGGCGGCCATCAGTTTTCGTCGTTCAATGGACATGGATTCCGGCATAACCAAAATCATTTCATAACCTTTTACTGCGGCAACGAGAGCAAGACCTACACCAGTATTACCAGAGGTAGGTTCAATGATGATGGTCTCTTTTTTAAGTAAACCTTTTTTCTCTGCATCTTCAATCATCGCTAGGGCAATGCGATCTTTGATCGAGCCACCAGGATTTTGTTTTTCTAATTTTACCCAAATTTCTATTTTTTTTGAATTGGCCTCAGGAAAAAGATTATTGAGGCGCAGATGAGGAGTATTGCCGATTGTTTTAAGTATATTTTCAAATTTCATAATCTTTCCTTCTTTTCTTATTTAGAATCTTGCATATTCTTGAGGTCATTAGGTGTTTTACAGTCGAGTTTTATTTCACTTTTATGATAAACAACGGAATTGGCCCCCACTGAATGTGTAAGCCAAACGTTACCACCAATCACGCTATTTTTGCCGATGGTTGTCTCGCCACCGAGGATTGTAGCATGAGCGTAGATTACGACATTGTCTTCGATTGTTGGATGACGTTTATCGTTTTCTAATTTTTTGCTCACACTTAAAGCTCCAAGTGTCACACCTTGATAAATTTTGACATTGTTGCCAATGGTGGTCGTTTCTCCAATGACAATTCCTGTTCCGTGATCAAGATAAAAATGTTTTCCAATCGTTGCCCCAGGATGAATATCGACACCTGTTCGACTATGAGCATATTCAGTAAACATACGTGGCAGTATGGGAATTTTCGCTTTATAGAAAAAATTCGACATACGATAAATCGCAATGGCCATGAGGCCCGGGTAGCATAAAAGAACTTCATCAAGGCTTTTTGCAGCAGGATCTCCTTTAAAAATGGCCTGAGCATCAAGTTCAACGAGTTCAGAAATTTCTTCTAATTTCTCAATAAAAGAACTACTCATGGCCGTGGCCTCTTCTTGAGGAAGAACCAGTCTTAAAATTTTATAAACTTCAAGCTCCATATGCTTTATGGCGACATAAAGATCTTCTGAACATTGAAACTCTCGAGTATTAAGATAAGGATAAACGAGGGTGAGCAAGTCTTTGATGAGATCTTGGACCTTTGTTTTATCAATGAAGACAAGATCTTTATGAGTGATTTTATTTTGAAAAAGTTTTTCAGCTAATGTTCGTGACATAGTAACCTCACTAATTAAGTTAGAAAAAATTTTTTGTTTTTTCCAAAGAATCTGAGGATTTTATTCCTAGATTTTT
>Ga0247844_1003166_pt1 | contig 24804 bp, 22 predicted proteins | sample LaCtaG_FD_192421 | JGI IMG/M metagenome (GOLD analysis project Ga0247844, IMG submission 192421) | Freshwater microbial communities from meromictic Lake La Cruz, Castile-La Mancha, Spain - LaCruzMarch201714.5m_1 | ecosystem: Environmental > Aquatic > Freshwater > Lake | place: Spain: Castile-La... | reverse complement strand
TGTCCCTGCGGCAGTTCGCCGGGAGTTGGCCGATCCAAAATCCGAGGTTTTTTACAGCCAGATCAGCATATGGGAGATTCAGATGAAACATCAGCTGGGAAAACTTCCCATGAGCGATGAACCTGCTGTTGTTTTGCCCCGTGAATTGCCCCGATATGGATTTACCCAATTGGATTTAACCGATGCGGCGATTTACGGGCTTTCGCGCCTTCCACCCGTGCACAAGGATCCATTCGACCGAATTCTCATCGTTCAGGCTAAACTCACAGGTTCGACTCTGATTTCTCCAGATAAAATCTTTTCCCAATACCCTGTCACCGTGCGATGGGGATAGAAAAAACCCCCTGCTGAACGCAGGACAACACAAAACAGAGATAGGAAAGATTGGTTTCAGTCCCGTAAATCCGGGATTTGATCGACCAAGGGCGGCAGCATTGTTATAAGATTAGGCTTGAAATTAAACAAAAGACAAAAATACTTGTAAAATGAGAAAAAAAATCAGGCCTTATTTCTACCTGTTAAATGGATTATTAGAATACTCCAAAACAGGAACAACGACAGAAAATGCTTATCAAGCTTTAATCAATGTTTTTTGCAGAAACGGAGGCAGAGTGAACCGAATACTAAACTATTTTATAACAAAGGCGCGCAATCCTTATACTGTCCAAGGAGAATCTAAAATTATTGAAAATGCAGAAATATCAAAAGCTATAAAGCATCTGAAAAAAGATGGGTACTATATTTTTAACAACAAGATTTCTCCCGAACTTTGTGAAAATCTGACAGAGTTCGCAAAAAAAGCCCCGACCGTGGCTCATCCTTCTGAAGGATCAAAGCTTTCGTTGTATTCAGAAAAAACATCCAAAACCGAAACGATGCGCGTTCCCGAGCCAGAATTGTTAAAAAATAATAATATAAGAAGTTGGATTTGCGACCCGGGTTTAGTTCGCTTGGCTCAGTTATATCTTGGGCCACAACCAAGGATCGATCATGTAGGAATGTGGTGGAGCGTTGCACGCAGCGGCGACCCTAGCAAAGAGGGCGCACAAGAATATCATTTTGATTTAGACAGAATACGTTTTATCCAAATCTTTGTCTATTTAACAGACTGTAATACAAATGATGGCCCCCATTGTTTTGTTCGCGGGACCCACCGCCCGAGCAAGCAGACCTCAGTTTTGTTGAAAAGGGGATATGCAAGAATACCGGATTTTGACATACAAAAAGCGTTCTCGCAGGACGACATCATTGAAATTTTGGGCAGTAAAGGAACCGTATTTGCTGTTGATACGACAGCTTTTCACAAAGGAAAAAAACCAGAGAATAAGGATAGATTGGTCTTACAAACTGTTTACTGCTCTTCACTTTTTGGGGCCAATAAGCCCAAAACAGGAGTCTTTTTAAGGGGCAACGATAACCTCTCAGGATTTTACAAAAAACATCCCCCCTTCATGAAGCGATACCAGGAGGCTTAAGCCTTATAAAAACTGCCTAGCAGAACGATTTAATAATCGCAAAATAAATGTAATTTATTGCAATAAAAACAGCTCATGCATTTTAAATAATAGCTTTACCAATAAAAAGCCAAAATTATACGGAAAGATTGTTAAGAAATAGGCATGACTTTCTAGAGTTAATTTAGATGCGTTAGTTAAGACCGCTGCTTATAAATACATAATAACACCATGTTTCAAATTGCTTTTTGAATTTCTTGAAGATCATTTAACAAAAACCAAACAGCTTCGATATTTAGAAATATCAATCCCTTCACAGTTAATTACATTAAAAATAAAACCTATCTTTCACGTGTGGTTTAAAATTATGAAACGACAATCAATCCTAATAACCGGCGGAACAGGCAGCCTTGGGCAGGCTTTAACAGCCGAATGCTTGCGTAGATTCCCAGATATCCAGCGGCTTGTCATTTTTAGCCGAGATGAGCTTAAACAATACGAAATGGCTCAGAAATTCAGCGATCAAAAGTATCCAGCCTTGCGCTACTTCATCGGCGATGTCCGTGATCGTTCCCGCCTCAAAAGAGCCCTTGAGGGTATTGATATGGTAATTCACGCCGCCGCCTTAAAACATGTCCCCGCCGCCGAATACAACCCGATGGAGTTTATTCATACCAATGTGCTGGGAGCGGAAAACTTGATCGAAGCATGTATAGATACTGGCGTAAAGAGGGTGGTTGCGCTATCGACCGATAAAGCGGCCGCTCCTATCAACCTTTATGGGGCTACAAAGCTCTGTAGTGATAAGCTCTTCGTTGCCGCCAATAACTACATTGGAAGAGATACAGTTCTGTCCGTCGTTCGGTACGGCAATGTTATGGGCTCCAGAGGTTCGGTCATCCCATTCTTTCTCAAACAAGCAAAAGAGGGAGTTCTGCCCATTACCGACCCCGCCATGACAAGATTCAATATCTCTCTTACAGATGGGGTGGACATGGTTCTTTGGGCTTTGGAAAACGCCCTTGGGGGTGAAATGTTCGTTCCAAAGATCCCATCCTACAAGATTACTGATTTGGCAGAAGCCATCGGCCCAAGCTGTAAAAAGCCGATCACCGGAATCCGTCCTGGTGAAAAGATCCATGAGGAGATGATCACATCGAGCGACAGCTTTAACACAATCGATCTTGGCAAATACTACGCCATTCTCAATACGAGCGGGGGGAGGGCAGCTGCGTCGTATGAGAAAATGAAGTCGGCCAAAAAAGTTTCCGCAGGGTTTTGCTACAACTCAGGCGACAACCCCCAGTTTCTCACCATTCCCGAAATCCAGGGGCTGATCAAAAGAAATCTCGACCCTTCGTTCCGCCCCATTTGAAAAGACAGATCATCCCATACGCGCGTCAGTCGATCGATGCATCGGATATTCGTGCCGTCACACGGGTATTAAAAAGCGATTTTCTCACCCAAGGGCCAGAAATCGGAAAGTTTGAGCAAGAATTTGCAAGGTTTTGCGGTGCCAAGTACGCGGTTGCCTGCAGTTCAGCTACCGCTGGCCTGCATCTTTCAGCGATGGTTTTAGGTATAGGCCCGGGCGATCTCTGGTGGACTTCTGCCAACACCTTTTGCGCCACCGCTGATGCAGCCCTGAGGTGTGGTGCCGACATCGATTTCATCGATATTGAATGGGGCACCTACAACATGGATCTCGGCCTATTGGAGGACCGATTGAAGAAGGCGGCCCAAAAGAAACGCCTTCCGAAAGTAGTCGCTCCAGTCCACTTTGCTGGAAATCCAGTGGACATGGAATTTCTTGAGCGGCTAAGCAGGCGTTACGGATTCAAGGTGGTGGAGGATGCGGCCCACGCGACTGGAGCCGTGCTAAGGAACGAAAGGGTCGGCTCCTGCAAATGGTCGGATCTCTGCGTTTTCAGCTTTCACGCCGTAAAGATCATCACCACAGGTGAGGGAGGGATGATTACGACGAACTCCCGAGAGCTTTACGAAAAACTGCTCAGGCTCCGGACCCATGGAATCACCCGCGACCCGAAACACCGTTCCCGAGGTAGGCGACATCCCTGGTACTATGAAAAACTCGACCTTGGGGATCACTACCGCATGACAGATATTCAGGCGGCTTTGGGAAGAAGCCAGCTCAAGAGGGCACCCCGATTTCAAAAGGAACGCGCGAAAATCGCTGAAGATTACTCCACCCGGTTGGCTGGGCTCCCGTTGGAGCTCCCGCAACTCACCCCGGGAGCCAAGTCGGCATGGCATCTTTATCCTGTTGTTGTTTTTGGGGGGCAGGGGAAAAGGGATCAGATTTTAAGGCAGCTCCGCACGAAGGGAATTTTTGCCAACCTACATTATATGCCCGTGCCCTCGCTCCAGTTCTATCGTCGAGTCGCAAGCAAAGCGGCCATGGATAGTTACCCGATCGCGAAAAAATATGCAGACCTTGCTTTGAGTTTGCCAATCTTTCCTGGATTGCAAGCGAAGGTCCCTAGAAAAGTCAGCCAATACATCGCTAAAAGCCTCAATTCCAAATGAAAGAAATATCACAAAAAAAAATCTTTTTGGATTCGGAAGGCGACGCGTGGTTTGAGCGTAATTACAAAACGCTGGAAAATCGTGAATATAGTCCCACGGAGCCAATCATTGCCTCAATTATCAGATGCCAGAAACTCATCCAAGGCCAACCCCCTAACGATGCGGGCATGCTCCTGGAGGTTGGCTGTGGCGAAGGAGGCAGGCTGCAATGGATTGAGAAAAATCTGAGGATAAAATGCCACGGAGTTGAGCCATCGTCGAAGGCCGTTGCGGCGGCACAAAAAAAAGAAGTTTCAGCCGTGCAGGGAACGGCAGAGATGTTGCCCTATAAGGATGAAACCTTTGATTATCTTGTTTTCGGCTTTTGCCTTTATCTTTGTGACCAAAGCGATCTTTTTCAAATTGTGAAAGAAGCCGACCGAGTCTTAAAGTTCTGCGGCTGGATCGTGATTCATGACTTCTTTTCCAAAACACCCATCGAGAAACCCTATCATCATCGAGCGGGGATCATTAGCTATAAGATGGATTTTCGCCGGCTTTTCGAATGTCATCCTTCCTACACATGCTTTTCACACGAGGTACAGCACCACGAAAAAAGTGAATTTACTGACGAGGCTGGAGAATGGGTTGCCACATCGGTTCTCAGAAAAAAACGGCTTCCTGAATAAGCTCTCTATCGGCACGGCGGCTTTCGGAATGGATTATGGGATAACCAATTCCTCTGGTACGGTATCGATGCGGGAGGCCGAAAGGATCCTCATTCGAGGATATGAAAAGGGAGTTCGAGGCCTGGATACAGCGGCGGCCTATGGAAACTCTGAAAAGATTCTTGGGGAGATCGGTGTGGGAAAGTTTCTTGTCACGACTAAGATATCGGGTCCCGACAAAGAAGACTCAACTTTAGGACAATGGGATCCGTCTAAAATCCTGATCCAATCTCTCAAGAACCTAAAAATAGAACGCTGTCACACAGCTTTGTTGCATGACCCGGACGCTGTTGATTCTCCAAATGCCACTAAAATTGCCGCCCAGATGCTGAGGCTGAAACAGGAGGGCCTTGCGCAGCATGTTGGCTTTTCTTCCTACGAGCCAGCCAAGGCTTTTGAGAGCTGCGTGAATCTTGGATTTGATGCAGTTCAGGTTCCCTTTAATTTTTTTGACCGCAGGGCTTTAAGCACAGGCCTATTTGATTTGGCCCGGAAAAATGGAATTCGCACGATGGCGCGCAGCGTTTATCTTCAAGGACTTCTCTTGGCAGAACCAAGCAATCGAGAGGCTTGTGGACGACTGCCTTTGCAAGCGACCCGCCAGTTTCGTGCGTGCTGCGAGGCTCAATGTATTTCTCCCGAACAAGCGGCTTTGAGCTTTGTGCTTCAGCAGGCAGGTGACTCCGAAGTTGTTGTTGGAATGACTTCAGTCGACGAATTAGAAAAAACTCTGGAAGCATCCCGCGAGCTAAAGTCCCTGGCCTGGAAAGAAAAGGTAGATTGGGATCCGTCGTACGACCCGAGAACATGGCAAAACGAAAGATAGTCAAGGCCAAGGTGCTGGCGGTTGTGCAGTCACGGATGGGGTCGACCCGTCTGCCTGGCAAAGTCATGAAACCACTCGCCGGAAGGACTCTGATCGAGGTGCTCGTCTCCCGCCTGAGAAAAGCGAAAATGCTGGATGAAGTCTTAGTGGCCACTACGACGGAAAAGACAGATGATGTTCTGGCAGCTCATTGTAAGTCAAAAAAGATTCCAGTTTTCCGGGGAAGTTCTGAAGATGTCTTAAAAAGATATGTGGATGCATGCAGAAAATATTCAGCTTCTGTGGTGGTTCGGATCACTGGGGACTGCCCCTTGGTTGATCCTCAGTTGGTCGATTCATTGATTCGTTCTTTTGCGAAACAAAAAGTTGATTATTTAAGCAATACGAACCCGCCTTCCTATCCAGATGGTCTGGATATTGAGGTATTTACGATCGAGGCTCTTGAAAAAGCCGCAGATCGAGCGACCCCCGATCCTCAACGGGAGCATGTGACTCCCTATATTTATCAAAGCGGAAATTTCAAGACGGCGAATTTTGCCAATCAAGATGACTTTTCGACGGAGCGATGGACGGTGGATGAATCTGACGATCTCAAGGTCGTCGATGATATCTTCCAGCACTTTTCTCCAAGGATCGACTTCAGCTGGAACGAGGTGATGGAGTTAAGAAAAAAAAACCCCAAGATCTTTTTACGGAATCGTCACCTTGTTCGTAACGAGGGAGCAAAGCTCTGCACGGGTCAAAAACTTTGGAAACGAGCCAAACAGGTAATCCCGGGCGGCAACATGCTGCTTTCCAAGCGGGCGGAGATGTTTCTACCCGACCATTGGCCGGCTTACTTTAGCCGAGCCAAGGGATGCCATGTCTGGGATCTGGACGGGAAAAAATATATTGATATCTCCATCATGGGCATCGGCACCAATACTCTTGGCTACGGCCACCCCGAGGTGGATGAAGCGGTGCGTCAGGTCATAGACAAGGGCAACATGTCCACTCTGAACTGCCCCGAAGAGGTTTATCTGGCCGAAAAGTTGATTGAACTCCATCCGTGGGCCGAGATGGTTCGCCTTGCTAGGTCAGGGGGAGAGGCGAATGCGATAGCGATTCGAATTGCCCGGGCGGCTACTGGGAAAGAGAAAGTGGCGATCTGTGGCTACCACGGATGGCATGATTGGTATCTATCAGCCAATCTAGGGGATGACAAAAGTTTGGATGGCCATCTTTTGCCTGGACTAGAGCCCAAAGGAGTCCCCAGAAATCTTCGTGGGACGGTTTTTCCCTTCACCTATAACAATTATTCGCAACTAGAAGAGTTGGTGAAAACCCATGACATCGGCGTCATTAAAATGGAAGTTATGCGGAATCAGGGCCCGCAGGATAACTTTTTACAAAAAGCAAGAAAGTTGGCCACCGAACGCGGGATTGTGCTGATCTTTGACGAGTGTACCTCAGGCTTTCGAGAAACTTATGGGGGCCTTCACTTAAAATACGGGGTAAATCCGGATATGGCCATGTTTGGCAAGGCCTTGGGTAACGGGTATGCGATCACTGCAGTCATCGGAAGGAGGGAGGTTATGGAGACAGCGCAGAAGACTTTTATCAGCAGTACTTTTTGGACGGAGAGGATTGGACCCACCGCAGCATTAAAAACATTGGAAGTGATGCAAAAGGAAAAGTCCTGGGAGCAAATCACTCAGACAGGTGGCACGATACGTACAGGGTGGCAAAGTTTGGCGGATAAGTATGGGCTTGAAATCGAACACTGGGGTCTTCCTGCATTAACGGGATTTACTTTCAAAAGTCCGCAAGCGCTTGCCTACAAGACGCTGATCACCCAAGAGATGCTAAAAAAGGGTTATCTGGCTGGAAACTGCGTTTACAGCTGCATTGAACACAGACCGGCGCTTGTCGAAAAGTTCTTTGAAGCCTTGGATCCGATATTTTCTTTGGTCAAAGGGTGCGAAGAAGGGGTTGACGTAAAAAGCCTACTCAGTGGACCAATCTGCCATTCGGCTTTCAGGAGATTAAACTAATAAGGAAACAGCCATGAAACTAAAACCAACGAAATACTATCTAGAAATTATTGACGAAGTTGAAAAAGTCCGAACAAAAAATAATATCAACTGGATGGATGTATTGAGAATCGCATTTCGAAACTCACCACGAGAAGCGCGAAAACTAATGATAAGAATCAACAAAGCGGATGACGAAGTGTCCCGATTATTTAAAAAATTCAGCAAATAATTAAAATTGAATATTCTGTATCTTGGGGCTCCGAACGCAAAGATATCCGAGAATATTCTAAAGCGGGATTCTTTAACATGTTATAAGGAAAAAGTAATGGAGGATTCAGGCATACTCCAAGGAAAGGATTTTGTCGTAAGCTTCGGATTCCGGTTTGTTGTGCCTGCCTCAATTATTAGTCGCTTTCCTAATAAGATTATCAATTTACACATTTCCTATCTTCCATGGAACCGTGGAGCAGATCCTAACTTATGGAGCTTTCTTGAAATGACGCCGAGTGGTGTATCCATTCACCAAATGGATGATGGCATCGATACAGGACCGATTCTATGCCAGCGGAAAATTCTGCATGATGTGGGCAAAGACACCTTACAAAGCTCATACCAGCGTCTTATCTGTGGAATGGAAGATTTGTTCATAAGTCAATGGGAGCACATACGAAAAGCGGAAGTTTCTCCAAGAAAACAAACCGTAGCCGGATCCTATCATAGAAGTGCAGACAAAAATCCGTTCCTGCCTTTATTGACAGAGGGGTGGAATACTCCGATTAGAAAAGTGATGGGCATTGCCTTGAAATGAAAATTGGAGGAGTCAGCATGAGAAATGGGGCAAGGCCCTTTATTATTGCCGAGATGTCCGGCAATCATAACCAGTCCCTGGAGCGGGCACTGGAGATTGTTGAGGCCGCAGCTAGGACAGGGGCGCACGCGATCAAGCTTCAGACATATACCGCCGATACCATGACACTTGACCTGAAAGAGCGTGAATTCTTTATTACAGATGAGAAGAGCCCTTGGAAAGGCCAAAGCCTCTACGACCTTTATAAAATCGCACATACTCCGTGGGATTGGCATAAGCCCATCTTCGCTCATGCGAGAAAACTCGGGCTCATCTGCTTCAGTACGCCTTTTGATGAAACATCGGTGGACTTTTTAGAAAAATTGGGATCACCGGCCTATAAAATCGCTTCTTTCGAAAACACAGATATTCCCTTGATTCAGCGTGTGGCATCCACAGGTAAACCACTAATCATTTCCACTGGGATGGCCACTCTTGAAGAACTGGATGAATCGGTGGACGCGGCACGAAAAGCAGGCTGTAAGGATTTGACCCTGCTCAAATGCACGAGCACATATCCGGCTTCACCTGAAAATAGTAATCTCTTAACCATTCCCTATCTCAGGGACCGCTATGGGTGTGAAATTGGACTTTCGGATCATACTCTTGGAATCGGAGTAGCCATATCAAGCGTTGCGCTAGGCGCGACCGTCATTGAAAAACATTTTACCTTAAAACGGGCGGATGGAGGGGTGGATAGCGCATTTTCCATGGAACCGGCCGAAATGAAGGAACTGGTCGAAGAAACTGAGCGTGCGTGGCAATCTCTGGGTAAAGTCCTTGTTGGTCCAACAGAGGCGGAAAAGTCGTCCATTATATTTCGGAGATCCCTTTACATCGTCAAAGATTTGAAGGCAGGTGATATCCTGACAAAAGAAAATGTCCGTGCCATTCGACCCGGTCTTGGACTGCCCCCCAAGCATTTAAATCAGGTATTGGGCAAAAAGATCAAAAATGGTGTGAAGATGGGAACGGCTCTCGCTTGGAGCATGATTGGCTTAAAAAATAAAATATAACCGAAAAACTTTTCGCATATCCCTATGTGAGTATAAGGCAAGAAGAAAAAAAAGAAAGCTACGCTCGTTCTTTTTTATGCAGGAAACTTGCTGGAAGAAGCAGCAAAGATCGGTATAAAAAAAAGATCCGCTGGTTAAAAAGATTGCGGGAAGACGACGGTCTGGAATAAAAAAAGTGAATGGAATAATACATAAGACAAACATGATTTTCGACGGAATCCGAAAAGATATTTTCTTAATAATAAAAAAGAGACCGATATTCTCCTTGTATCTTTAAGAAAAAATAAGATGAGCTTAATCAAAAATAAGATTCGCATGCAATCTGTCATCTATCGAATAAAGAACTTTCTAAGAAATTCTTTTATGCAAGATCGGAATAAAAATATAACATTAATCATAGTGCCGGAGGCAGGTGTCACCGAACACTTTCTAGCAGCATGTTATTTAGCGAAAACCCTAGAAGAAAATGGAGATAATACACGTCTTTTTCATTGCGAAAACAGTTTTTCAAGATGTGTTGTAAAAAATATGCATAGGACTTCAGCTTGGTCATTAGAAAAAGAAGTCAAAAAAATATGTCAAAACTGTAATAAACAGTTTTACAAGCATGCATACAGCTTTGGGCTAAATTATATTAATGTTGAAGATCATATCGATTCAATTACAAAAAAAGAACTTCTTGAAATACATCAGAAAATAAAAAACAGCCTGTGGGAATTTAAGTATGAGAATATTCAGTTTGGAAAATTATGCTGTTACGATGTGCAGTTAATGCATAAAGTTTCTGATATAAAAAATGCCGAACTAGGAATCAAGGCCATTCTGGCAGATGTGATTTTTACCGCTGTTAAGATGTACGTTGTAATCAACAAGATGATTTCTCAAAAAAAGATTGTGAAAATAATTTATTTCAATGATTATTCGGTAAATCTTGGGGCAAGATTGGCTGCAGATAAAAATCATATTCCCTCGTATACGTTTTCAAACGGTAATTATAAGGGGGTAGACAGAACAAAATGGGTAATAAGCCGCAAAATGCTAATCGAACGAATATATACCGACATCAATTTGTGGCCAAAGTATAAAAATTATCCGCTACTAAAATCTGAAATAGATAAAATCATTAAAGATAGCATTTTTCGTTTTACTAAACCTTCCCCTTGGGTGTATTCACGTCGTATTTCAGGCAAAACAGAAAAAAGGAAGACAGGTCAAAAAATAATAACTGTTTTTACGAGCAGTGCTGATGAGACCGGTGTCATAGAAACGCTTTCGGCATTAAATATCAAAATACCAAAGCCTCACTATACTTTTGGGAGTACTCAGTATAACTGCCAGATAGCTTGGCTCCAATCGTTAATCGAATTTGCATGGGAAAATAAGGAGATTGCTTTTCGCATTCGAGTTCACCCAAGAGAAGGGGCAAATCATCGTGAAAGTGTTTCTTCAGAGCATTTGATTGCCTTAAGAAGATTATTTTTGGAAACCCCTTGTAATGTAAATATTATGTGGCCCGATAGCAAAATATCAAGTTACGATCTATTTAATGATTCAGATGTAGTTCTGACGAGTTGGAGTTTTATCGGCCTTGAGGCTGCAAGACTTGGGATTCCAGTATTAGAGTGCGCGCGCGGAATCAATGGATTTCCTGTCAATAGCTTTAGTTTCTTCGAAAAAACTCCGCAAAGATATTACAAGAAGCTATCTTCTTTATTAGATGGGGAATATAATAAAAACGATATAATAAAATATGCTTTTCGATGGAGTGCTTTTTACTCTTTAAGCAATACGATAGATGTAAGTGACGTGATAACACCCAACTTTTCTGGATCGCTTCATTACAAATCTCCCAAAAAGAAAGTGGTAATAGAAGAAAGTATGCGCAATGATAGTTTTGTTAGAAAGACATTCTATATGAATCAGCAGGTAAAAAGAAGCATCGCAAAGGAAAAGGTGAACTTAGTCCATGTTTATCGAAAACTTGAAAATATTTTAAAAAAATAATGAAGGGAAAAATATTTTTTTGGATCAAGGTATTAAAAAAAGCGTTTGTCCATGCCATGGTTGATGATGAATTTCGACTTTATATAGGCAAAAGAAGGCTTCAGGTGCTTGCGCGCAAAATCAGTACATTTAAGAATGTAAGTGATAGTATTTTAACCAATACGATCTCTTATAATATAAAAGCACTCAATGATATCACAACTGATTTCTGCATGCAGAGAATGAAATGGTTGATTTATGCAGTCTTAGCCATTGAAACAACAGCAAAACATTCGAGAATACTTTTTATTGGTCCACGAACAGAAAATGAAATCCTATTTCTGAAAGCGCTTGGTTATGAAAATGTTAGTGCCTTAGATCTTATAAGTTATTCACCCTATATTACGCTAGGTGATATGCATAAGATTCCATTCGAAGATGAGGCTTTCGATATCGTCATCTGTGGATGGACCTTGGTTTATAGTAAACAACCTTCTATCGTTGCCAAAGAAATTATACGAGTTGCCAAGAAAAATGGCTTAATAGCAGTTGGATTGGAGCATATCCCAGTGCAAAAACTAGAGGCGATGTTAAAAGAATCGTCTATTTCCGAGTCTAGTTCTTTGAATCAAAAAGAATTAGCAACCGACAGACTCAATACAGTAGAGGATATTAGAAATCTTTTCGGAATGAGGGAAGCAGACCAGTTAATCTTTTCACACAATGCACCACTGAAGAATCTTGATACAAAGAAAATAGAGACCTTAACAGGCTTGGCTAGCTCACAGGTGATGGTGGTTCTACGAAAGTGACTACAATCATTTTAAAACGACTATTCAGTCATAATCAATAGGCCTTATTCATGAGCTGGTTTAATTTATCCTTAAATAATAAAAAAAATACTAATTTAAAAACAAAGCTTTTAAAGCATTTAGATGAATAAACAAAAAATACTTTTGAGCTTAATTGGTCTAAGCCTAAATATATTAATATTAAGTATAAACTTTTGCGAACCTAAAAAAATAATGTATAGTTAAGTTTTGCTTTTTTTCACAGCAAAAAAATCGGCAAACCAAAAATAAGATTAACACTACTGACCCAATAAAAATAAAAAAACAATTGTCTTTTTTTAATATAATTTCAAATGTCGGTTTATTCAAAGAAGTGTTTAATAGGTTTTATCGTAAATTGATAAATAATTCGCTTCGGCCAAAAAATTGTTTTTTAAACGATAATAAATATGAGTTAGTCGACGCGCTAAGGCAAAAAAATAAAAATACTAAAAAAACATAATTAAATCGATCTTAAGCAGCTTTTTACTGAATTCAGATTGCAAAGATCAAAACGGCTATTTTTTTTCGACATTAGCCGAATAAAATATTAGCTACGAATCAAAACTTTTAATAATTGGGCCAAGGACAGAAAGTAAAATAGTATTTTAATAGGCGCTCGGCTTATGCAATATTCAAGCTATTGATTTAATTTCTTACTTTGATTTGGTAAAGTGTGGCGATGTGCACTCGATTCCATTCCCTAATGATAGTTTCGATGCAAAAGTTTGCGGATGGACGTTAAGCTAACGAGCAAAACCCGCAAAAGCCTTGAAAGAGATACTAAAAAAAAGTGGAGGTATTATTGGGATAGGAATCGAGTACAAAAAAAATAGCAAAAGCGATAAGACAAAGCAATAGGATAATCGACTGAATGATTCTAGAGCCTCAAATAGCCGCTTAAATAGTTTTGGCAGAATTGTCCGAAACTTGCCAAAGCGGCTTGTACAAAGATTCAATTACCATTGTGACGCAGAACTCAAAAACATGAAGGGAAAAAATCTATTTTAAAAAAAGGTTTGCACAATTCACTAGTCATAATTACGATTAAAAAGTGAACCTACCTATGTTGCTTCTCAAGGAATTCATAAATTTTAACAGAACAGGTACTAATACGCCGGAAGGATACCAAAAAATGATTGCATTGTATTGCAAATCAAATGGCTTTAGTAACTATTTTCTTTCTAAGTTTGTATCTTGTAAAAATCGAAAATCCACAAAAGAAATTATTGCAAAACTCCATCAAGAGACAAGTGACATTTTGAAATGGAATGATAATAATGATTATCTCATAAAGCAGTTAAAAAATGATGGCTATGTAGTTTTGAAAACTAAATTACCTAAAGAATTATGTCATGACTTGAGGGAATTTGCAGAATCAAAAAAGTCTCTCCCTTCTGGATTAGAAAATAAAATTGAAAACTTCACTTTGTACAAAAAAAGTGACCCAAAAGCTCCGACCTACAACTTCGACGAAACTGACTTAATCAATAATCCAATAATTCAAAGCCTTTCATGCGATCCAAGGATTCTTTCAGTTGTTGCTCAATATTTAAAGGCGCCACCAATCTTAGATCTTGTTGCCATGTGGTGGAGTACTTGTTTCATGAAAGGAGCCGATGCACGATCTGCGCAACTTTATCATTTTGATATGGATCGGTTGCATTGGCTTAAAGTGTTTTTTTATCTCACAGACGTGGATAGTGATACCGGGGCTCATTGTTACGTGGCAAAAAGTCATCGACCTGGACAGAAACCAAAAGAAATCCGGGCAAGAGGCTACTCACGTATTCCCGATTCAGATTTAAAAAAGTTTTATCCTGGAAAAAACTTCAATGAAATTGAGGGGGTGGCTGGGACCATAATCATCGGGGATACGGCGGCCTATCACAAAGGAAAACCTCTTGTAAGAGATCATCGCCTTGTTCTCGAATTTGAATATACGAATTCAATGTTTGGAGCACCAACGTCATCACTCTTCATAAATAAACCCACCCCTGCCTTTATCAACCGAAGCAGACTTCATCCCAAAATGTTTGAGAAGTATAAGTTTGTATAATTAGCCCTTTTGCTGAAGTTTCTTAATCGCATTAAAAATAGTCTTTGGGATAAAGGATACTTTTCCCAAGAGGGCGAAGACTTTTATATCAGCAAAATAATTGACACAAAAAAACCCGGTTATTATTTAGATGTGGGCTCGGCAGATCCTATCCGTGCCAGCAATACTTATTGGTTTTATCTGAGAGGGTGGAGAGGCCTTTGTGTAGATGCGAGCCCCGGTTTAATTCAGCTTTATCAGAAACTTCGCCCCCTCGACATTTTCTTCAATGCATTTGTAGGCAAGGGGCGCAGAGAGCGTGAGTTTTATCTTTTCAATGAGCCCTTGTTGAACACTGGATCGAATTTACGAAAAGATTATCTTGAAAAAAACACAGATTACAAACTTCAAAAAAAAGTACTTATCCAAGAGTTCTCTTTGCGAGAAATCCTGGAGCTCAATTTACCAAAAGGGAAAAGGATTGATTTTATGTCGTTAGATGTAGAAGATGGCGAGCTGGAGGTTCTCCAATCAAATGACTGGAGCTCCTATCGCCCACGCCTGATCGTCATGGAGGTTCTCAACCCGGATAGGGAATTAATAGGCGAAAGCACCTCTACTCAATATCTTAAAAAAATGGGATATCGGGTTGCAGCAATTTTACCTCGATCTGTCTTTTTCATAGATTCGTGAAAACGCCGCTAGCGCTGTTTATATATAATCGTCCCAAGGTTCTGGCTAGAACCATGGTTAAAATACGTGAAACTCGACCGACGCGGCTCTATGTATTTGCAGACGGCCCGAAGTCAGGAGATGCGGGCGACCAGCGCAAATGTGATGAAGCAAGGGGCTTGTTGGGGCATGTGGATTGGCCTTGTGAAGTTATCAGGGTTTATAATGACGAAAACTACGGCCTAAGAATCCAAATTGAAGAAAAACTATCCTTTCTTTTCGCCCGAGAAGAAGCCGCGGTTATTCTGGAAGACGACTGTTTGCCCGAAAACGACTTTTTCCGATTCTGTGAAGATGGCCTCCATGCCTACGAAAAGTCCCCCCAGCTCATGGCCATCACGGGCAATCAATATTTGGCAGCACAACCCAATCCTTTTTTATCCCGGTTTCCGCATTGCTGGGGTTGGGCAACGTGGCGCCGAGCATGGCAGGCCTACGATGGAAACATTTCTGGCTGGCCGGAATTCAAACGCTCTTCCCATTGGCAGTCTGAATATTTACCGGAAGAAAAAAGGTACTGGGAGCCGCTCCTTGACCGGGTGCACCAAGGAGAATTAAATTCTTGGGCTTACCGTTGGCTGGCTACAATCTGGATGCATGAAGGGCTGGTGCTGACGCCGCCAGGGAATCTAGTTTCCAACATTGGCTTTGGCGAAGACGGTACCCATTGCCGTGCCCCCACCCCGTTGGCGGAATTTCCAACAAGACCTCTGTCCAGTTGGTCCCTGCCCCGGCATTTGCAACGGGATAAACGATTGGATCGTAAGACCTTTTTTAAGGTTTTTTACAACCAAAAACTGTCCATCTTGAAGCGCTGGAAATATGGTATTTAGTCCCTTCATCCCAACGCAAAAACTGCAACTGGTAAGGAAAATTCCAGTATCTTTTTTACGGAAACAGTGGAATGAGTCCTATCAGATCGATTTGCCCAAAAATTTCGGCCAAAAGGGTGAGGTTTTTGAAATGATATGTCCCAAGAGCGATGTAACCTTTTTCTACCCCAAAAACATTTTTGGAAAATCTGATTTTTACAAAAAGCTTTCGGCAGCCAACCCGTATTACCAGGAAGAAAAGTGGGAGTATCAGGAGGCACTTCGATTTATTCCAGCGACGAGCGATGTGCTTGAGATCGGTTGTGGGAATGGGGAATTCCTGTCTCTTTGTCGGTTGAAAAAGTGTCAACTCGTTGGACTAGAGCTGAATCGTGGAATTCGTAATTTGGATCCCAAAAGCCTTCGGATTATCCATGCCCCTTGGGAAAAGTACTTATTAAGAAAGAGGGCAAGGCACTCGGTGATTGCCGCTTTTCAGGTTTTGGAGCATTTGCCCAATCCTGAAATCTTTTTTCAGCGTTGTGCCAGTGGCCTTCGGCGGGGGGGGGTGTTGATTGTGGGAGTGCCAAACAGAGATAGCTTTATCAAGGACTCCTTTAACCTCCTTGATTTGCCCCCGCATCACATGACCCGATGGAGTCGAAAAAGCTTTTTGGTGATTGCACCGCGTTACGGATTCCAAGTGGTAAGGATCATGGATGAGCCTTTGGCTCCTTACCACGTGGACTACTATTTAGATACCCAAATGGGAAAAATGCGGAGACAAAGAGATTGGAGAAGGTTTATCTTCAAACGGCCGTGGAAGGGTTTAATTCGCAGTTTACTTCTGTTGGGGCTCAGAAAAAAAATAAGAGGGCAGACGATATTAGCCGTTCTCCGGAAGGTTAAATGAAACTCCTGAACTTGGGGTGTGGAAATCGGCTGCATCCAGACTGGGAGAATTGCGACCTGAATCCATCTGACCCGGGGACCAAGGCCGTGGATCTTTTACGTCCTCTTCCCTGGGCATCCGCGAGTTTTGAGGGCGTATACTGTTCCCATGTTCTTGAGCATCTTCCCCGCGGGAAGGTCTCTTCAGTCCTAAAGGAAATACGCCGGATTCTCCAAACAAGAGGAACTTTCCGGGTGGTAGTTCCAGATTTGGCGGGGATTGTTCGAGCTTACCTTCAATCCTTTGAGGAGGCCCGAAAAGAACTGCCGGGAAGCCAACTGCGACACGAATGGATGACGCTCGAGCTTCTCGATCAGTTGGTGAGGGAGACTCCAGGCGGCTGTATGGGTCGTTGGTGGAAGTTAGACCCCGTCCCCGGCAAAGAATTCATCCAAACTCGGGTTGGACAGGAGGCAAGTGCTCACTGGAAGGATCGAGATGCAAAGGCGACTCCAGTTCCTTCGACTGATTCGATTTATATGAGTGAGCCTTTCGATGAAAAAAGGCGCATGGCTTTCCTAAAAACAGGGGAAAATCACCGGTGGATGTATGACGAAGTATCTCTTGGATATTTGCTCTCCAAGGAGGGGTTCAATGATGTAAAGGTATGCAGGGCGGATGAATCGGGCATCCAGAATTTTCGCCATTACCATCTGGACACTGACGAAAGTGGGCAAGTGCGAAAGCCCGATTCTTTATTCATGGAAGCAAGGGCACCTTAAATTGAAAATCTTTATTACCGGGGGCAGGGGAAGACTGGCAAGAAGCCTGAGCCCGCTCCTGTCGCAGCAGGGTCACCAGATCAAAACATTTTCCCGTAATGCGAATGCCCAAAATCTGCCCCTGGCAGGGTTTGGCCGGGAACTTGAGAGAAATCCTGTCGACGTCATACTTCATTTGGCGTGGAGCACTGTGCCGGCGACAGCGGAATTCGAACCGGGTATCGAATGGAGGGAGGACCTGCCTCTACTTTCCCTGATTGGAGCACACATATTACGGCAAAAAAAAACCACGGGCAGGGCTCCGCTATTAGTTTTTTTCTCCTCCTGTTCGGTATATGGAGATGGTCGCCTTTCCCGCCCTTTTCGGGAAACCGATCCAATGCGGCCCATAGGGTGGTATGCCAGAGGGAAGTTGGAGGCTGAACGACTCTTGTCTTATTACCATGAGGCACACGGCTTGCCTATTCTCGTTCTTCGCATTTCCAATCCCTACGGTTTTGGTCAAGATGAAAAAACTCTCCAAGGAGTCATTCCCGTCCTGCTGAGAGCCGGTATTAGCGGAAGACCTTTCCGACAGTGGGGTGATGGTAAAGCCATGAAGGATTTTTTGCACATTCAGGATCTTTTTGGGGCTATTCAACAATGTCTCGGAAAAAAAATCCAGGGAACATTTAATGTTTGTTCCGGACATCCGATTTCTCTCAGCGAACTAATTCGAAAAACCCAACAAGCCCTATCCAAAAAAGTTGTGATTCAAAAAGAAAAAAAGAGATCCTGGGATGTGAGACAGGCATCCTATTCGCCACTACGCATCCAGCGAGCCACCGGCTGGTCTCCCGGGATCAACCTTGAGCAGGGGTTGGAGATTTGCCGGCAAGCAATAACAGATTCACAAGAAAAAAAATCTGAAGAACTACTGCACCTATTTTGACAGTGGATATTTGGCAAAGGGCATGGCCCTCTTTCAATCTCTCTGTGAGCATTCTGATGAATTTGTTCTTTGGGTCCTGGCTTTGGATCCCCCGTGTGTAACAGAATTACGCCGGATTCGGGACAATCGGCTGCGGGTGGTGTCGTTGACACTATTGGAAAAAAACTGCCCTGCCTTGAGGGCCTGCCGGCGCACCCGCTCCCTAATCGAATATTATTTCACTTGTTCCCCTGTCTTTATTCAATTCGTTTTAGAACGTTTAAAATCAGGCGAAACCGTGACAAAGCTTGATGCCGATGGGTACTTTTTCAGTTCACCGAAAAAAATTCATGAACTGGAAGGGAAATGCTCCCTCGCCATTACCCCGCATCGTTTTACTTCCAACGCGATAGCAAAAGAAATCTACGGAAAATATAATGTTGGCTGGGTAACGATCCGGAAAGACCGGACTGGTATCCTGTGCGCGGAAGAGTGGAAGAACAAAACGCTGGCATGGTGTCGCGATAAACCCGAAAAAAATCGGTTTGCTGATCAGAAATATCTGGATCAATGGCCCTCCCGATATCGTGGTGTTCGGGTGCTCGATATCCCCGGCATAAATCAGGCGCCCTGGAATTCTGAGCTCAGTTATTTTAAGAGCGTTAAAAATGACGTTTTTGTTGATGAACATCCTTTACTCTTCTTTCATTTTCACTCTTTACGCCAAGGCGAAGACCGTAAGTTTTATGCGAACCTTACTGAATTTATGAATCGTCCTAATATGGAACTTGTAAAAAAAGTCTACATTCCATACGTGGATGCTATTTTGAGCATTCAGGCCACGTATGGGCTCAGCGGGCGGAATTCGCATGTTCCCCGACATTATGAGGACTTTTCCTATCTCCGCCGACAAAGCCATGCCCGACATGTCTGCTCCTGGGCAAGCTGGAACCCAGTTCAGGCAGCTGAAAAGAGAGCCATATTCTTTTGAATTTAAAAATCACCTTGGTCACTCCCAGCTATAATCAGGCGGAATACCTGCCGGAATGTCTTCAGAGTGTTTTATCACAAAATTATCCTAATCTTGAATATATCGTGATGGATGGAGGTTCCACGGATGGCTCGGCCAAGATCATCCGGAAACACGCGAAATTCTTAAAGGCCCATCGCATCCAAAAAGATGAAGGTCAATATGATGCAATCAACAGTGGATTTGGTCTCAGCCATGGAGGCCCCAACGAAATTATGGGTTGGTTAAATTCCGACGACAAGCACACGCCATGGACCCTGCGTATGGTGAACGAAATCTTTTGCCAATATCCCTATGTAGAATGGATCAGTAGCTTGTACCCGTTGATTTGGGGTTCATCTGGGTTGCCTGTCCGAATCACGGATCGGGCTCCTTTTTCAGCGGCGGAGTTTTATTTGGGGGCTAACGTTCAAAAAGATTACCTCCAGCAGGAAAGCACTTTCTGGAGGCGGAGCCTGTGGGCTCGCTCCGGCGGCTTTTTGGACAAACGGTGGGAGTTGGCGGCAGACTTTGAACTATGGGCCCGATTTTTTCTGGGAGCGCACTGTTATGGGGTAACTACCATCTTGGGTGGATTCCGCGAGCATCAGGCCCAAAAAACCGCCATTCGAATGGAGGAATACAATCAAGAGGCGCAGAAAATTCTTTCTGAATATCAAAAGAAAGTATCCCCATTATTCTTACTCCGTCACCGTATCAGTAAAAAAATAGCCCGTTTTTGCGGGGAAAGGGGTTATTTTCAGAACAAGGGCTGGCTTTCCGCCGCCAGTTATCTGCAGCATCAATCCAGCCGTCGGTGGGTAATGGAGGGGCCGAGGATCTACGGATCATCAATGGATCGGCTTCAGCGACCCGAAAAATCCAAAGAGAGGCCAATCCAGGTAGAGAAAAGAGAGGTGGGCAAACGATCCATTTTTTGCACCTACTTTGACCACAACTATCTGGCGCAGGGGCTTGCCCTTTTGGAATCACTGGAAAATCATGGTGGAGATTTTCAGCTGTGGGTTCTTGCCCATAGTCCGGAATGTGAAGTCTGGCTAAGGAAAATTAGCCACCCCTGCCTGAAGATCGTACCGATAAGTGAATTGCTACAACTGAACCCGGATCTGCAGCGGGCCAAAAAAACCCGATCTATTGCCGAATTTTATTTTACTGCCAGCCCGACCTGGTTGCGGCATGTCCTTGAGCAGGTTCGCAGGGGAGAAGCCGTCACTAAAATCGACGCCGACTGTTTTCTTTTTGCGTCTCCTACCTCGATTCAGGCAGGCAAAAAAACTGCCTCCATTGTTATTACCCCCCATCGTCACACAAGGGAAACAGACATCCAATTTGGAATCTACAATGTCGGATGGGTGTCGATCCGAAACGACAAATTAGGCATGTCGTGCGTTCAAAGATGGGAGCAGCAGTGTTTGGAGTGGTGCTTTGACAAACCTGACGGCAAGCGGTACGCAGACCAGAAATATCTGGATGATTGGCCTTCACGTTATCCGGGTGTCCATATTTCGAATTTCTCCGGAGCCAACTTGGCGTATTGGAACGTGAATCAATCTCAACTAAGCCTAGATGAAGAGAAGGTGTTAGCGGATGGCAAGCCTCTGATTTTCTATCATTTCTCAGGCTTGAGAAAAATACATAGCAGGATTTACGACCCCCAATGGCAGGAATATGGGGTGCGGGCGAACGATGTGCTCCGAAACAAAATCTATCGCCCTTACCTTCAGGCTCTTAGGCGTCAGGAAAATCGCCTAGGGGCTCGACTAAGCAATACGTCCGTCCGGTATGAACAAAACCCGCGACACGTAATTGGGAAACTAAAGATTATACGCAGGGTCTTGTATGGTCGCTATCTGCTGGCCCAGTGAGGATGTTTTTCGCAAAAAAAAGAATCCAAGTCGTTGTGCCTGGATTCAAGGTTTTCCCGGCTTCCATGAGGGAGGCATGGCTCGTTTATTTTAAAAAGAAACAGGTCCCTTTGGAATGGATTCAACACGAAGAAGGTAAGCCCGAGCGAACAGCAAAAAAAATCCGGCCTGATTCACTGGTGTTTCTTCTTAATGATCATCACTTGGATGATTTGACAGGCTACCTTTGTGATCAGGGCCGACTCGGAAGGGGAAGAGACGGGAGTCTTTGGGTAGGCTTGGCCACGGAGAAGGTCCTCGGATCTGTTTTCCCTAGAAGTGAGGAGAAAACCAAGCTTTGCTCTCGGCTTTGCCATCTCGTGGCACATTTTGATCCAGCGGCGGCAAGAGTGATCTCCTCCGAAGGGGCAATACCACTTTTTTGTCATCAGTATGCCGACACGGAGTCCTTCCGTCCCCAGCAGCAGTATTCGAAAAAAAGGGATGGCATTTTCTGGGCAGGAAAACTGAGTGTGGGAGATTTTGCAGAAGCCTACAGGGATCGCCTGCAACTATTTGAAAGGATTAAGAATTCCACCGGGTATTTCTGGCGAGAAGCTACAAATCCAGAAAAAAAAATATGGGAGGTGGTAAAAGAAAAAGACTGCTATAAGGGGTTACTGAATCTTCCCTCCAACTGCCCGGGATTCACCTCCAACTTTTTCGAAAATCTAGCTATGGGAGGTTGTGTCCTGCAGCACGATGTCTCCAGCCCCCATCCTGAAGGGCTGGAACCTGGGGTTCATTATCTTACTTATTGCAAGAATGATCCGGAGAGTCTCCTCGAGGTCTCTGCAAGGTTCATGGCCGAACCAGGCCGTTTCCAAAAAATGGCTGAACTGGGCCGAGAAGCCTGCTTGCGAGGGCACTCCTTGTCGATTCGTGCAGGGGAAATCTTCGGGGCCCTTGCTTCGCAACATAACATTCGTAGCGATATCTCACAGGGAGCAAAGGATCAGCTTTGTGAGCTTGTTGACAAAATAAAGCGACCGCGATGAGATTACTGCGCCGATATCCCCTAAAGACACTAAATAACCGAAGGGTTCAGCTTTGGAATAATGTCGAAAGGGGGAATCGACAGTTTTTGGACTTCGGGTCTGCGATTCAAAAAATTCTCGGCCATCCGCATGGCATGATGTATGGAAAGATTGGAACCACAGAACTCCAGGCCTTGGAGTATTCCGATCGGCGCATCCGCTCAAATTGGTTGCCGGCGGCCAATTGGCGACGCCAGGCCAAGAGATTGTTTATCGATTCTGGTGTTTTCCCTCAGGAACGGGATCAATTCGAATATTTCCTGAATACTTATAAAGAAAGCATCAAAGAGCTTGATGCGATTTGCCTTTGGCAGGATGAGGGAAGCTTCCTGCAGGCCTACGAGAATGCTGTGGCTGAATATCTATGTCCCAAAGCGAATCAGATTGAACCTGCGACTTTTTCACCCTTTTCGATTTATGAGCATCTTCAGGGTGTCAAATTGCTCGTAGTGTCCCCCTTTGTCGAAAGCATGAAAACGCAAATGGATCATTTGTCCAATGTTTTTGGACAGTATTGCTGGGCGTCGACCCTGCGGGACATGAGGAATCGGTGCGAATTCGTGCGCTGCCCGTTTTTTTCCTATCTTGCGGAATCCCCCTTTTCCAGTTGGAGGGAGGGGCTCGCCAAGATGACCGATGAGATTCTACAGCATCGGTTCGACCTTGCTTTGATTGGGGCAGGTGCCTGGTCATTACCATTGCTGGCCAATCTCAAAAAAGAAGGCAGGAAGGGTTTGCACACCGGAGGTTCCACACAGCTTTTCTTTGGCATTCGCGGTAGACGCTGGAATTTTTACAGCGATCTGGGAGTATTTAATCCGCATTGGATCATTCCACTTCCGGAAGATACGCCGAAGGATTTTCAGAAGAAAGAGGGGGGGTGTTACTGGTAGCTTTTGAAAGCTTCCGATCCGTGAAAACTGAGTTGTCGTGCTTTTGCAAAAAGTCCGTTACCGTCCTTTTCTACCGGCGGCCGGAGCATCTCCGGCAGGTCATGGAGCAGGTCCGGCAGGCCAGACCCGCCCGGCTTTTTGGTGTTTCGGACGGACCCAAGCCAAATGATCCCGCCTCCATCCGCGGCGTGATGGAGTCACGAAAGATTTTTCGAAAGGCGATCGACTGGCCCTGCCAGTGGGAAATCCTTGAAAGAGAAACCAATATTGGATCCTACCTTAGTGTTTCCCGAGGGTTAGACTGGGTCTTTGAACAAACTGGGGAAACCATCATCCTCGAGGATGACACTGTTCCAGACCCCACTTTTTTTCGTTTTGCATCGGAACTTCTGGAGAAGTATCAGGAGGACGCGACCGTTGGATCGATCAGTGGCGACAACTATGACGATCCCCGGGACTGGCCGGGACCGGAAAGCTACCGATTTACCCGCTATCACCATGCGTGGGGGTGGGCGACTTGGAAAAGGGCCTGGCAGCATTTCGACCGGGAAGAAGAACTGCTCCCTTTGCTGGAGAACCGGCAGTGGCGGAGCGGGCAGATGCTTTCCCGGAAAGAATGGACGTATTGGGAGCGATGTTTTCGGCGTACCTATGCCAAAAAACTGGATGCCTGGGATTACCGCTGGACCCTATCTCTGTGGGCCAGGAACATGTTTTGCATCGTTCCGCGGGTGAATCTGGTACGGAACATCGGATTTGATTCCTTGGGAACCCACACGGTGGACCGCGATCTGGCGGATCTCTCCATGCACGAGGCTCAGTCCATCGCCTTTCCGTTGATCCACCCTCAATTTAAAAAACCGGACGCGAAGATGGATGCCAAGGTTTTTAAGAGCCACTTCCAAAAGCTGGAGGGTCGCCGGAATCTTTGGCAAAAACTCCGGGATCGCATGCTCGGCAAGCGGTCTGCTCGTCTGTGACGTAGCCCGACTAAAACGCGAGTGAATCTTTTGAAGGTCCTCTTTCTTCAGGATCACCGGGAAACGGGAGGAGCCGCCCGGGCGGCCAACCGATTTGCGGCAGGCTTGCGCAAGCTGGGCGTCGAGGTAAGGGTGGCCGCTGGGGATCGGGTGGGGGAGGGGAAAGATTATTTTGTTACTGGCAAACCCGTCCGGGGTTGGGGCCGGGTGCGGGAGCTTTTTCAGAACACTGATTCTAAAAAAAAGAGCCGAGAGAACAGGGCGAATGAATCCTGGAGAGCGGCTATCCGAAATTTCCAGCCGGACCTGATCTGGATCCATAACATTCAAGGAGCTTTCAAATGGGGATGGAGCTTGGAAATGGTAAAACAGGCACTTTCCTCAGCGCCGGTTTTGTGGACTCTTCACGACATGTGGGCTTTGGGAGATGGGCCCTCCTACTTTTCTGAAAGCGAGCTCAAGCAGCGTTGGAACGGCTCTACCCTCAACGAGTTAAGGCTTTGCATGAAAAGAGGCCGTTGCACCATTTTGACGCCCTCGGTTTGGCTACGAGCTCTGGTCCGCTCGGT